>Ga0207828_100047_pt1 | contig 225817 bp, 221 predicted proteins | sample TtaePargueraPR_11_FD_187276 | JGI IMG/M metagenome (GOLD analysis project Ga0207828, IMG submission 187276) | Aerobic enrichment media microbial communities from Bioluminiscent Bay, La Parguera, Puerto Rico - Tt and P2 (3) (SPAdes) | ecosystem: Environmental > Aquatic > Marine > Unclassified ...
AGATCGAGCGCCTGCCGCTGGTGGCGCGCGAACTGGGCGGTGCTTCCCACGCCGCGCTGGCACGGTTTGCCGCGGGGCGTGGTCTGCCCGACGCCGCCGGCCTGTGGTCGCACTGGCTCAGCGAACGCTGCCCCGGACCTGGCCTGGTTGTCGACAAGTCGCTCAGCACCACCCGCATGATCGGCCTGGCCGCGACCCTCCTGCCCGATGCGCCGCTGATCTGGCTGACGCGCGACCCGCTGGACCGGGCCTGGTCCTGCTATCGGACCTATTTCCCCGGCAACCTCGCCTGGACCAACGACCTCGAGGACATCGCCTTTCATTTCCGGCTGGAAGACCTTCTGCTGCAACGCTGGCGCGAAATTCTCGGGGCGCGACTGCTGGTGGTGCCTTACGAGGAACTGGTCGGGCAGCCGGAACACTGGATCCGCCGCATCGCCGCGCATTGCGGGCTCAGCGAGGAACCCGCCATGTTCGCTCCACACCGGACCCGGCGACTGGTGACCTCGGCCAGCGTCGCGCAGGTGCGCCGGCCGATCAACCGCGACGGGATCGGCTCGGCGCTGCCCTATCGCGAATTCCTGCAGCCCTTCATGGACGCCTACTACCGCTGAACCTCAGATCGGATTCCCGTCCCGGTCGCGGAAAATCTCGCGCCGGCCGACGTGGTTGGCAGGGCCGACCAGGCCGTCACCTTCCATGCGCTCGATCAGCTTGGCGGCGGTGTTGTAGCCGACACCCAATTGCCGCTGGAGCCAGGAGCCGGAGGCCTTCTGGTTCTCCCACACGATCTGGCAGGCCTGGAGGTAGCGGCGTTCTTCCGGATTGTCGGACGCGGTGACATCGTCATCAAAGCCGAAACCGCCCTCGTCCGCCTCCTCGGTCACCGCGTCGACATAGTCGGGCTTGCCCTGCGCGCGCCAGTGATTGGCGACCTCCTCGACCTCTTCGTCGGAGACGAAGGGGCCGTGGACGCGGGTGACCGCGCCGGTGTTGGGCTTGTAGAGCATGTCGCCCTTGCCCAGCAGCTGCTCGGCGCCCTGTTCGCCCAGGATCGTGCGCGAATCGATCCGGCTGGTGACCGCGAAGCTGATCCGGGTCGGCAGGTTCGCCTTGATCACCCCGGTGATGACGTCGACCGAGGGGCGCTGCGTGGCCATGATCAGATGGATCCCGGCGGCACGGCTCTTCTGGCTGAGCCGCTGGATCAGCACTTCGATCTCCTTGCCCACCGTCACCATCAGGTCGGCCAGCTCGTCGACGATCAGGACGATCTGCGGCAGGACCTCGTAATCGAGCTGTTCCTCCTCGTAGAGCTCCTCGCCGGTCTCGGGATCGAAGCCGGTCTGGACCCGTCGGCCGAGCGGCTTGCCCTTGGCCGCGGCGGCGCGGACGCGCTCGTTGAAGCCGTTGATGTTGCGCGCGCCGATGCTCGACATCATGCGGTAGCGCTTCTCCATCTCGCCGACCGCCCATTTGAGCGCGCGGACCGATTTGTGCGGCTCGGTCACCACCGGGGAGAGCAGGTGCGGGATGTCGTCATAGACCGAGAGTTCGAGCACCTTGGGGTCGATCAGGATCAGCCGGCATTCCTGCGGCGAGAAGCGGTAGAGCAGCGAGAGCAGGATCGCATTGAGCCCGACCGACTTGCCCGAGCCGGTGGTGCCGGCAACCAGCAGGTGCGGCATGGCGGCGAGATCGGCCACGATCGGCTCGCCGGCTATGTCCTTGCCGAGGATGATCGGGAGATTGCCCTTGGCCTCGGCAAAGGCCTCGCAGGCCATCAGTTCCTTGAGCGCGACCATCTGGCGGTGCTTGTTGGGCAGTTCGATCCCCATCACCGTCTTGCCCGGGATCGGACTGACGCGGGCCGAGACCGCCGACATGTTGCGGGCGATGTCCTCGGCCAGGCCGACCACCCGGCTGGCCTTGATCCCCGGGGCGGGCTCGAGTTCGTACATGGTCACCACCGGGCCGGTGCGCACGGCGGTGATCTCGCCCTTGACGTTGAAATCGTCGAGCACGTTCTCGAGCAGGCGGGCGTTGCGCTCGAGCGCCAGCTTGTCGAGCGCCGGGCCCTTGTCCGCTGGCGGATCGGCGAGCAGGTCGATGCTCGGCAGGGCGTAATCGGCGAACAGGTCCTGCTGGCGCTTGGGGCTCGACTTGGCCGGCTTGGGCGGCGCCGAAGGATCGGTGATCTCGGGCGCGCGGCGGCTCGAGAGGTCGGGCACCGGCGCGCGTTCGGGCACTTCGCGCCGGGCCGGCTCGTCGGGCGTGCGGAACGGGATGTCGGTTTCCGGCCGGCTGCGGCGGCGACGGAGCAGGGCAGGCAAGGTCAGCAATTGCGCCCAGTCGATCGCGAAGACCCGCCCGACGAGGAAGGCGCCCCCGGCGAGGCAGGCCACGCCGAGGCCGAGCTTGGTCCACCACTGGCCCGCCTCGGGCAGGCGCGCGGCGAGGGCGTCGATCGCGCCTGCGCCGAGCAGGCCGGCGATCCCGCCGAGCGAGGCCGGCAGGCTTCCGCCACGCGGGTCGATCGTCAGCGCCAACACGGTGCACAAGAGGACCATGGCGAACAGCAGGGTGAGCACGGTGCGCCACCAGCGCATGCCGTGCGGGGTCTCCTCGTCCTCGGCGTCGCGCCAGAGCTTGCGCGCGAAAGCGTAGAGCAGCGGCAGAAGGAGGACGGCGACCGGGCCGAACAGGAACAGCGTGCGCTCCGCGGTCCATGCGCCCCAGCGGCCGAGCCAGTTGCCGTAGCTGGTCCCGGCGGCGGCGGTAGAGGGCGAGAAGTCGGTCTGGGTGTAGCTGGCCAGCGCGAGGGCGAGGAAGACCAGCGCCCCGCCGAGCAGGACCGCGCCGGTCATCTGCAACGCGCGCCGCAGCGAGCGGCGGAAGGCGGCGCGCCAGTCGACCGGTTCGGCGCGGGAAGCTGCGCGTGTTGCCATGTTCTCGATCCCCTGAAAGTGCCGCGCATCATGCGCCCCGGGGCGACTCCGCGTCAAGAATCCGCGCGGCGCCTGCCCGATTTCGGACTCGCCCTGTCGCACTTGGGACTCAGCCCGTCGATCGCCGCCCAGCGTGTCCAGCCCAGCCGGCGCGCCGCTTGCGGGTTCATTCCGCCAAGCGCGATCAGCGGCGCCAGCGCATGGCGGGCAAGCAGGCGGAAGCGCAGCGGGCCGAGAGTCCCGGCGCCCGGATGACTGCGGGTCGGGAAGACCGGCGAGAGCAGGATTGCATCGGGCCGCACGCGGTTGGCACAGGCCAGTTCTCGCAGGTCGTGCGCGGCAACGATCCTCAGCAGGCCCCGGCGCGGCGACGCCGCGCGGCCGGGCGGACCATAGCATCCCTCCGCACCCCAGCGGCGCGCCTCGGCCGGTGATCCCGCAAGCAGGACGAGATGCCGCCGCGCCCGGCACAGGCGGGCGAGCGTGCGGAAACGCCGCCGCCGTTCGGCGGGCGCAAGATGGTAGTGGCGGAAGACGAAGGCGATCGGCGTGGCACGAGCGCGCAAGGCGGACTCGAGCACAGCATCGTTGCGCTGGTCGGACAGAAGCCACAGCAACGGCAAGGACTGGCGCGAATTCATCGCCGCGCTATAGCGCGCCCCCATGGACAATGCAGCCACCCCGCTCGAAGAGGTCAGGACAAGGATCGCCAAGGCGGCGAAGATCGCCGGGCGCAAGCCTGCCGACGTGACGCTGATCGCGATCAGCAAGACCCATCCTGCCGAGGCGATCGCGCCGCTGATCGAGGCGGGGCAAAGGGTGTTCGGCGAGAACCGGGTCCAGGAAGCCCAGTCCAAATGGCCCGCCCTGCGCGCGGCGCATCCGGAGGTGGAACTGCATCTCGTCGGCCAGCTCCAGTCGAACAAGGCCGAGGATGCCGTCGCGCTGTTCGACTGCATCCATTCGCTCGACCGGACCAGCCTGGTCGGGGCGCTGGCAAAGGCGATGGACAAGGCCGGCAGGCGCGTGCCCTGCTTCATCCAGGTCAATATCGGCGCCGAGGAGCAGAAGGGCGGCTGCGCGATTGCCGAGCTGCCCGCGCTGGTCGCCGCTGCGCGCGAGGCCGGCATCCCGCTCGCCGGGCTGATGTGCGTCCCGCCGCTGGGGATCGAGCCGGCGCCCTTCTTCGCCCTCCTCGACAAGCTCGCCGGGGATAACGCCCTCGAAGGCCTCAGCATGGGCATGAGCGGCGATTTCGAGACCGCGATCATGCTCGGCGCAACCCATGTCCGGGTCGGCAGCGCGCTGTTCGGCGAGCGCGGCTAGGCGTTCTCGATCTCGGCCTGGCGTTCGTCGCTGGCCGCTTCGAGCAGCCGGCTCTCGATGCCCCTCAGCTTGTCTTCCGAAGTGACCTTGGCCCCCATCACGTCGGTGACGTAGAAAGTATCCGCCGCGGTCTCGCCGTAATTGGTGATATGCGCGGAATTGACCATCAGCCCGCTCTCGAACAGTGCCCGCGCCAGCCGGTTGAGCAGCGCCGGGCGGTCGCGCGCGCTGACCTCGATCACCGTGTAATGGTTGGAAGCCTTGTTGTCGAAGCTGACCCGCGGGGCGACCTCGAAGGTCCCGGCGCGCGCATGCGGCAGCGGGCGCCGGGCGAGTTGCGGGACCAGTTCGATCCGGTTGGCCAGCGCGTCCTCGATGTTCTGCTTCAGCCGCTGGAGCTGGATTTCCTCCTGGAAAGGGCGGCCCTGGATATCCTGGACAAGGAAATTGTCTACTGCCCGGCCCACCCGGGTCGTGTGGATGCGGGCGTCGATGATGTTTCCGCCGGCGAGCGCGATGGCCCCGGCGATGCGGAAGAACAGCCCGGGATGATCGGGGGCGATGACCGTGATCAGCGTCGCCCCGCGCGAAGGGTAGCTCTCGCAATGGATCGACAGCTGATGCGCGAGCGTCTTGGCCGCTGCGTAATGGACCAGATTGAGCGCGATGATGTCTTCGGGCTCGGCGATCCAGTAGGAATCGGCGAAGCGGTCGTCGAGCTGGTCGAGCACGTCGCGCTTGTCGCCGAGCAGTTCGAGGACCTTCTCGCGCTTGGCGCTGATGCGTTCGTCGCGTCCGTGCTCCTTGTGGCCGAGCCGCAGGCGCTCCGCGGCCAGCGTGTGCAGATCGCCGAGCAGCTGGCGCTTCCAGCTGTTCCAGATGCCCGGGCCGACCGCACGGATGTCGACGATGGTCAGCAGGGTCAGCTGGCGCAGCCGTTCCATGTTCTGGACCACGGAGACGAAATCGCCGATCGTCTTGGGGTCGGCCAGGTCGCGCTTGAAGGCGGTCGAGCTCATCAGCAGGTGGTAGCGCACCAGCCAGCTGACCAGCTCGGTCTCCTCTTCGCTCATGCCGAAGCGCGGGCACAGCCGTTCGGCCACTTCCGCCCCGAGCACCGAATGGTCGCCCCCGCGGCCCTTGGCGATGTCGTGCAGCAGCACGGCGACATAGGCGACGCGCCGGTTCCTGAGTTCGGGCAGGAGCCTGGTCGCGAGCGGGTGGTCCCTGTTCAGTTCGCCGCGCTCGATCCGGCTGAGCAGGCCGATCGCCCGGATGGTGTGCTCGTCGACCGTGTAATGGTGGTACATGTCGAACTGCATCTGCGCGTTGACCCGGCCGAAATCGGGCACGAAGCGGCCGAAGACGCCGGCCTCGTTCATCCAGCGCAGCACGGTCTCGGGGTCGTTGCGCCCGGCCAGCAGGCCGAGGAACAGCTGGTTGGCGCGCTTGTCGTTGCGCACGCGTCCCTTGATCGCCACCGCGTCGCGGCTGGCCATGCGCATGGTCTCGGGATGGACCTCCAGCCCGTGTTCCTCGGCCAGCTGGAAGACCTCGATCAGCCGTACCGGGTCGCGGGCGAAGAAATCGTCCGATGGGGCGGCGATCTTGCCGCCGAACACCTTGTAGCCCTTGAGCACCCGCCCGCGCTGGCGGAAGCCGGCCAGCAGGCCGCGGGCGGTCTTGCGGCTGAACTGTTCGTCGATATGAGCGAGGAAGACCCCGGTCAGGCTGCCGACATGCTTCGCCTGCAGGAAATAATATTGCATGAAGCGCTCGACCGCGCTCTTGCCCGGGCGGTCGGCGAATTGCATCCGCCGCGCGACCTCGCGCTGGAGATCGAAGGTCAGCCGGTCCTCGGTCCTTCCGGTCAGCTGGTGCAAATGGCAGCGCACCGCCAGGAAGAAGCCTTCCGCACGGCGGAAGGCGCGGTATTCGGCGCGGGTCAGCAATCCGGCATCGACCAGTTCGGCGGCCGAGGTCACCTTGTGCAGGTATTTGCCGATCCAGTAGAGCGTCTGCAGGTCACGCAGCCCGCCCTTGCCTTCCTTGACATTGGGCTCGACGACATAGCGGCTGTCGCCCACCCGCCTGTGCCGCTCGTTGCGCTCGGCCAGCTTCTCGCTCACGAACTGGCGCTCGGTGCCCGGCACGATCTCGCTCCAGAAACGCCGGCTCGCTTCCTCGTAGAGCGGCTGGTCGCCCCACAGGTAGCGCCCCTCGAGCAGGGCGGTGCGGATCGTCAGGTCACCCTTGGCCATGCGCACCATATCGTCGAGCGAGCGGCTCGAATGGCCGACCTTGAGCCCGAGGTCCCACATGAAATAGAGCATGGCCTCGATCACCTGCTCGCACCAGGGCGTCTGCTTGGTCGGGGTGATGAAGGCGATGTCGACGTCCGAATGCGGAGCCATTTCGGCGCGCCCATAGCCGCCCACGGCGAGCAGCGTCAGCCGTTCGCCGGCCGAGCGGTTGGGTGCGGGATAGACCGCGTTGACGACGTGATCATGCATGACCCGGATCAGCTGGTCGGTCAGGAAGGCATGGCCCCGAGTGATCTCGTGCCCGGCCGAAGGTTTTTCGAGCAGGCGCCGGCCGAGTTCCTCATGCCCGTGGTCGAGTGCGGCGCGCAGCAGCCGGACCACCTCGGGACGGGACTTGGCCGCGCCGTTCTCGGCGACGAGTTCGGCGATGGCCTGGGAAAGCGCGCGGCGATCGATGATTGCGCGCTGGTTGGGAATTTTCGAATTGGTCACAGGAACCAGATAGAGGATATGGGCCGCGGTGCAACGCGCGTGATCGCTCCGGGCGGGCTTTCGCTGTGCTCCTCTCTGTGCCAAGAGCGCGGAGAGATGCGCCGGCCGGCGCCAGTCTGGGGAACCCGATGCTTCTTTCGCTCTTGGCCGCTGCCACCGAAACCGCGCCGATCCAGTTCGCCGAACTTGGCATTCCGCGGGCAATCGATCTCGGCTTCTTCGAGCTGCGCTTCTATTCGCTCGCCTATATCGCGGGGATCGCGCTCGCCTTCTGGCACCTGACCAGGATGATCAAGGCGCCCGGCGCGCCGCTGGTCAAGATCCATGCCGAGGACCTGTTCTTCTACTGCACGCTGGGGGTCATCCTCGGCGGGCGGCTCGGCTATGCGGTCTTCTACCAGCCGCAGCTGTTCACCAGTTTCACCGAAGGCGAATTCGTCAGCTGGAACCTGCTGCGCCTGTGGGACGGGGGGATGAGCTTCCATGGCGGGGTGCTTGGCGTGCTGGCCGCGATTGTCTGGGTCTGCAGCCGCAACCGGCTGCCCTTCCTGCGGGTGTGCGACTATATCGCGGTCAACGTCCCCTTCGGCATGTTCTTCGGGCGCATGGCCAATTTCGTGAACGGGGAATTGTGGGGCCGGCCTGCCGACCTGCCCTGGGCGATGGTCTTCCCGGGCGCGGGCAACGAACCGCGCCACCCGAGCCAGCTCTACGAGGCGGGGCTCGAAGGCCTGTTGATGATGGTGGTCATGCTGCTTCTGTTCTGGGCCACCCGCGCGCGTTTCCGCCCCGGCCTGCTGGTCGGCGTCTTCACCGCCGGGATCACCAGCGCCCGCTTCGTGGTCGAATTCTTCCGCGAGCCCGATGCCCATCTGATGGAATTCGCGCGCGAGACCGGTCTGTCGATGGGCCAGTGGCTGTCGATCCCGATGATCCTGATCGGCCTGTTCTTCGTCATCCGCGCGCTCGCCCGGCCGCCGCTCGCCAGCGGGGCCAGGGCGCCCGCATGAGCGCGGGGGAGAGCGACCTCTCCGACAGCTTCCGCCGCCTGATCGCAGCCACCGGCCCGATCAGCCTGGCGCATTACATGGCCGAGGCCAATGCCCGCTATTACGCCGGCAAGGACCCGCTCGGGAGCGCGGGCGATTTCGTTACCGCGCCCGAGATCAGCCAGATGTTCGGCGAACTGGCCGGATTGTGGCTGGCCGATCTCTGGGTCCGCGCCGGGCGCCCGCTGCCGGTCCACTACGTCGAACTCGGCCCGGGCCGCGGCACGCTCGCGCGCGACGCCTTGCGGGCGATGAAGCAGGCGGGGCTGGAGCCGGAAATCCATCTGGTCGAGACCTCGCCCGCGCTGCGCGCCATCCAGGCGCAGCGGCTGCCCGGCGCGGTCCACCACCACGATATGGCGAGCCTGCCGGAGCAAGGGGCGTTGCTGCTGCTCGCCAATGAATTCCTCGACGCGCTGCCGCTGCGCCAGCTCGTCCGCACCCCGCAGGGCTGGCGCGAGCGGATGGTGGTGCCGGCCGCGGATGACGAGGGTTTCGCCTGCATCGCCGGGGAGCGGCCGATGGATGCGGCGGTCCCTGCGGAGCGCCGCGAGGCGGCACGGGGCGCGATCCTTGAAACCAGCCCGGCTACCGCCAGCGTGGTGGCCGAAGCGGCGCGCCGGCTGGCCGCGCAGGGCGGGGCCGGCCTGATCATCGATTACGGCTACGACGCGCCGCAGTTCGGTTCCACCTTCCAGGCGGTCAAGGCGCATCGCAAGGTCGATCCCTTTCGCGCTCCCGGGACGGCCGACCTGACCGCTCATGTCGATTTCGCGGCCGCCGCCGAAACCGCCACCGCCCAGGGTGCGCGTTGGCTCGGCACGGCGGCCCAGGGCGTCTGGCTGCAAGCCTTGGGGATCGACGCGCGCGCTGCCGCTCTCGCGCGCCATGATCCCGGGCAGCGTGCGGCCGTCGAGGCGGCCCGGCACCGGCTGGTCGATCCGGAGGAGATGGGCGCGCTGTTCAAGGTCATGGGCCTTGCTCATCCCGCCTGGCCCGCGGGCGCCGGCTTCGCGGCCTGATTGACAGGCGGGCCGGCTTTGCCCACTCATCGGGCAAACACGACCCCGGGGGAGAGAACCATGATATCACGCCGCCTGCTGGCCCTGCTGGCCGCCCTTGCCCTGCTGCCCAACGCCGCGCAGGCGCAGGACAAGTCCCGCATCGAACTGCTGACCTTCCATAGCCAGGCGATGGAGGGCAATCTCGAAGGCAATCCGGCCGAGCGCAACGTCTATGTCGTCACTCCACCGGGCTATGACGAGCATCCGGACCGGCGCTACCCGGTGGTCTATTTCCTCCACGGCTTCGTCGCCACGCCGCAGATGTACCAGGAGATGATGAAGTTCGAGGAAGCGGTTGGCGAGGCCGCCGCCGCGGGCAACGAAGTGATCCTGGTGGTCCCCGACGGGCACAGCAAGTACAAGGGCGGCTTCTATTCCAATTCCCCCACCACCGGCAATTACGAGGCCATGGTGGCCGAGGACCTCGTCGCCTGGGTCGACAGCCGATTCCGCACGCTGGCGAAACGCGAATCGCGCGGCCTCGCCGGCCATTCCATGGGCGGCTACGGCACGCTGCGGCTGGCGATGAAATATCCGCAGGTGTGGTCGAACATCTATGCCATGAGCGCCTGCTGCTTGGTCCCGCAGCCGCCTTCGGCCGAAAATCTCGCCAAGGTCGAGACGATGAGCGAGGAGCAGATGGTCAATGCCGGCTTTGCCGAGCTGGCGACGATTGCCACGCTTTCGACCTGGTCGCCCGATCCTTCCAACCCGCCGCATTTCTGGCAGACCGGGCTGAAGGACGGGGAAGTGGATCCGCTGGTCGTGGCGCGTTTTGCCGCCAATGCGCCCGCCGCCATGCTCGGGCAATATGTTCCGGCGCTGAAAAGTCTCGAGGCGATCCGGCTCGACATCGGGGACGAGGATTTCCTGCTCGAGCAAAATCTCACGCTCAAGGCCGAGCTCGACCGCTACCAGATCCCCTATGGCTGGGAGCTCTACGAAGGCGACCACGGCAACCGCATCGCCGAACGGATCCGCTCCCATGTCCTGCCCTTCTTCGGGGGGCAGCTCGATCGGGAATAGGGTTCAGCCCGGCGGTGTGAGGTCCCGGACGCGCGCGGCCTCGGGCGCGCGGCGCGGCGGATCGGCCTGGAGCCAGGCCTCGAGCGCCTCGAGATCGCCCATGCCGACCGTGCGCTCGGTGCCTTGGTTGAACAGATCGAAGCCGTCGCCGCCGCTGGCGAGGAAGCTGTTGACCGTCACCCGGTAATCGGCCGCGGGATCGAGCGGTGCGCCGCGGTAGCGGATGTTGAAGAGGCGCTGCCCCGCGGGGCGCGAAAGGTCGATATCGAAGGCCAGACCCTCCGAGGGAACGAGGATTTCGGGCCGGGTCTCGCGCGCGACCTGGCTTGCCAGCAATTGCGCCAGTTGCGCGCCGGTCAGCGTCATGGTCACCAGCGTGTTGTCGAAGGGCTGCACGGCATAGATGTCGCCGAAGTGGATTGTTCCGTCCGCCTGCGGGTCGAGATCGGCGCGGATCCCGCCGGGGTTCATCAGCGCGATCTGCGCCCCGGCTTCGCGCGTAGCGGCGAGCTGGGCATCGGCGATCAGCCGTCCGAGCGGCCCGCCATTGGGCCCCAGCTTGGGTGCCCGCGCCGCGAGCCTGCCCGCCGGCCTGGTGGCGAATTCGGCCGCCGCCGCGACATAGCGGGCCACATATTCGGCGATGTCCTTGCGCGGAGCGAAGGCGGTGGTCGCCCCGGTCAGGGGAATGTCGCGAAAGGGCTGCGACTGGACCGGGACATTGACCGCCCGCTTTGCGATCACCGCGCCCGAAGCCGGATCGATGGTCAGCGTGATGTCGGTCACCAGCGTGCCCTGGCTCGCGGCGCTGGTGACGAGAATGCTCTTCGTTCCGTCGGCGCTTCTCCAGTCGCAGACATAGGCGCGGTGCGTGTGGCCGGAGACGACGAGGTCGACCGCCGGATCGAGCGCCTCGAGGATCGGCAGCAGCGCGCCTTGCGGATCGACGCAGCCGTTGGGGTCGGGCTCGCCGCCGGTCACCGCGCCCTCGTGGATCAGCACCACCACGGCATCGGCGCCCGCGCGCTTGAGCGCGGCGGTGGCGGCGTTGATCGTTGCGGCCTCGTCGGCGAATGTCAGGCCGGCGACCCCGGCCGGCGTGACCAGGCCGGGCGTGCCTTCGAGGGTCAGGCCGACGATCCCGACCGAGACCTCTTCCTCGCCCTTGCCAAACCGGCGCAGGGCACTGCCCGGGAACAGCGTCTCGCCGCTCTCGGTCGTCACATTCGCGGCAAGGTAGCGGAACTCCGCCCCGGCAAAGTCCGGCTCGACCGCACAGGGTTCGCGTGCCGCCAGCCGTTCGCAGCCGCCTTGCTGCAGGCGCAGCAGCTCGCGCCAGCCGCGGTCGAATTCGTGATTGCCGACCGCGTTGAAATCGAGCCCCACGCGGTTCATCACGCCGATCGTCGGCTCGTCGAGGAAGAGCGAGGAAACGAGCTGTGACGCGCTGGTCAGATCGCCGGCAGAGACCGTCAGCGAATGCGCCTGCCCTTCGCGCAGGCTGTCGATCGCGGTAGCGAGCCAGGCCGCTCCGCCGGAGGGGACCTGAATGCTTTCCCCGCCGGGTCCGGGAATGGCGACCGCGCGCCGCGGGGGTTCGAGATTGCCGTGAAAGTCGTTGATCGCAAGAATGCCCACTTCGACCGGAGCCGCGGCAGGCACCGTCTCGGTCAGCGGCGGAGTGGCGGCGCAGCCGGCGAGGAGGAGCGCGGCCAGCGGAAAGGCAGTGAGGCGATGGTTCATGAATCGGTCCATGCCGCGAAAATATGACACAATCGAGAGGCTTCGTCCGGTTCGGGCGCTGTCCGCATTCTGTCACACGAACGGTCTATCCGGCGGTGATCGACACCTTCACGGGAATCGCTGCCCATGCGCAAGCTTCTGTTTCCAGTTCTCGCCTCGCTCCCGCTCCTGCTTGCGGCCTGCGGTTCGAACGACGACGGCGAGAGCGCCGATGATTTCGCCGGCCGCCTCGGCGGCGGGAGCGCCGCCAACAGCGGCGTCGGCCAGCCGGTCAACCCGGCGCTGGCCGACCTCCCGCAGCCGGCGCCCGACGGCAAGGAAGCGGTCAGCTACGAGACCAGTTACGTCCAGCAGGCGCCCGGCGGCGGGCAGGACGGGCTGACCATCAACGAGGACGGCACCTTCCGCCTCGTCGAAGGCGGCAAGATCACCGAAGGGACATGGGACTGGCTGCCCGACGGCAAGCGGCTGCGCCTCAACGAGGTCGACTATCGCCCGATCGTGCTGATTGCCGACGGGGCGATCTACCGCCTCACCAATGAGAACGTCCCGCTCAACGATCTGACGCCTGACCGGATGTACGCCCCGGCCGAATAGGCCGGGCCGGCGTTGCCGCCTCAGGCCGGGACCGTTTCCCTCGGCACGTAGACGGCATGGCCGACCGCGGTGTTCGAGGCGGGCACGCGGTAGAAGCGGTGGAGTTCCTCCACGCCTTCGCCGAGCGCGCCGCGCATGATCAGCCACATGATCAGTTCGATCCCCTCGGTGCCGGATTCGCGCAGATATTCGAGCCGGGTGATCTTGCACAGCTCCTCCGGCCGGTCGGCCAGCCGGTCGAGGAAGGCGTTGTCGAATTCGGCGTTGATCAGTCCGGCGCGCGGGCCGTTGAGCTGGTGGCTCATGCCGCCCGTGCCCCAGACCTGGACCGTGATGTCCTCGGGGAAACATTCCACCGCATCGGCGATCGCCTTGCCGAGATTGTAGCAGCGGTTGCCCGAGGGGGTCGGGAACTGGGTAACGTTGACCGCCAGCGGGATGACCTTGCAGGGCCATTCCTCGACCTGGCCGAAGACCAGCGAGAGCGGCACGGTGCAGCCGTGGTCGACGTCGATGTCGTTCATGATGGTCATGTCGAATTCGTCGATGACCAGCTGTTCGGCGATATGCGCGGCCAGTTCGGGATAGCCCCTGACGGTCGGCACGGCGCGCTTGCCCCAGCCTTCGTCGGCGGGCTCGAACTCCTCGGCGAAGCCGATCGCGAAGGTCGGCACGATGTCGAGCATCATCGAGCTGGCGTGGTCGTTGTAGCACAGGATCACCACGTCGGGCATGTTGCCCGGCTGCCTGATCCAGTCCTTGACGAATTCGTAGCCTTCGAAGACCGGCCGCCAGTCGGGGGTTGCGGTCTTGCCGAGATCGACCGCCGCGCCGATCGCGGGGACGTGGCTGGTGGCGATTCCTGCGGTGATCCTGGCCATCAGGCTTCCTTTCCGAAAGCGCCGGCGCTTTCCGGCCTGCGGCCGCCGGCGCGCATCATGGCGGCGTATTCGTCGGGGGTCATGTCGGTCATCGAACTGACCGCCTTCTGTGCGCTCCAGCCATCGGTATTGGAGAGCTTGACGAGGAAATAGATGCTTCCGCCGAGATCGACCAGGCGGTTGAAATTGCGGTCCAGCACGGCCTGTTTCTGGTCCTCGGTCATCCGGTACTGGTCGAGATAGCCGCGTTCGTCGGCGCGGAAGGCGTCGCGGTTCTCGGCCTTCATCAGCGACATGCAGAACTTGTGCAGGTGATAGGCCTCGCGCGAACGCTTGGCGTTGAAGACGGTGGTGCCGGGGATCTTTTCCAGCTCTTCGAGCGAGTAGAGACGTTTGCGCATGGGGGAACCTGGGTTGTTATCCTTTCTGCCGCGCATAGCAGCGCGCGCTGGGCCCGGCCAGCCGTGTTGCAAACTTTGCAAGACTAACGCTTGCGGCCTCCGGATTCAGGCCTTCGCGCGGGTTCGTTCCTCGCGCAGGATTCCCCAGGCCGAGAGGAACAGTCCGGCCGCGAGCGGCCCGAGCACGATCCCCGACAGGCCGACCACGGCGATCCCGCCGAGCGTCGTGACGAGGATGATCCAATCGGGTATCCCGGTGTCGCGCCCGACCAGCACCGGGCGCAGCAGATTGTCGGCCATGCCGATCACGGCGACGCCGGAGAAGATCACAACCACGCCTTCCCAGATCGCTCCGGTCGCCAGCAGCCAGACCGCCACCGGGACCCAGACCAGCGCCGGGCCGAGCGCGGGCAGGAGCGAGGCGATCGCCATCAGCAGGCCGAAGAGCAGCGCCGAGGGGACCCCGACGATCCAGAAGGTCACTGCCCCCAGCGCGCCCTGGACCAGGCCGACGACGATCGAGCCCTTGATCGTCGCGCGGACGATCGAGAGGAAGCGTTCCGCTAGGCGGTCGGCCACGCCGCGTTCGAGCGGGAGGCCCGCGAGCAGTTCCGGCGTGATCCGGGCGCCGTCGCGCAGGAGGAAATAGGTGACGTAGAGGAAGACGCCGAAGGACAGCACGAAGCCGAAGGCGCTCCCGCCGATCGCCATCGCCCGCTCGGCGATGATGCCGATGCTTTCCCCGGCGAATTCCTGCGCCCGCGCGCGCAATGCCGCGAGATCGCCCCAGCCGGCGGCATCGACCACCCGGCGAAGGTTGGCGGGCAGGGCATCGTGGATCTCCTCGAACCAGCCGGCGACGTCGATCCGCCCTTCCTGGAAAGCCGCGAAGACGCCCATGGCCTCGTCGATCACCGCGCTGCCGATGAAGAAGGTCGGCAGGATCACCGCAAAGGTGATGATCGCCAGCGTCGCCACCGCCGCCCGGTTGGCATGGCCGCGCAGGCGCGCGAGCATGGTCCGGTAGAGCGGCTGGAACATGATCGCGGCCAGCACCGCCCACAGCAGTGGGCGGGCGAAGGGCAGGATGATGAGCAGCAGGCCGAGCGTGACGAGCGCGAGGAAGAGGAAGAATCCGTTCCGTTCGATCCGCTTCGTCTGTTCGGTCCCGCTCATGGCCCCCTCGTTTCCCGGCGCTCCGCGCCTCTCCGCCTAGACGTCGAGATTGGCGACGTTGAGCGCGTTCTCCTGGATGAACTCGCGGCGCGGCTCGACCACATCGCCCATCAGCCGGGTGAAGATCTCGTCGGTCACGTCGGCATCCTCGACCTTGACCTGCAGCAGCGCGCGGTTCTCCGGATCGAGCGTGGTCTCCCACAGCTGTTCGGCGTTCATCTCGCCCAGACCCTTGTAGCGCTGGATCGAGAGCCCCTTGCGGCCCGCCGCGAGCACGGCGTCGAGCAGTTCGGACGGGCGGGTGATGGCATCGTCGCCGTGGATCACCACCGCATCCTCCTCGTCTTCGCCCGCGGTCTCCACATCGGTCTCGGTCCCGGCGCGGACCAGCCGCGCGGGCGCGGCGTAGAGCGCGGCCTCGCTCGCGGCGACGCGGTGGAGCTTGCGCGCTTCGGCGCTGTCGCGGAAGCTGGCGTCGATCTCGAACACGTCGGTCACCCCGCGCCAGGTGCGGTCGAAGCGGAAGGAGCCGTCCTCGCGTTCGCTCGCCTGCCATTTCGCCTCGCTGTCGCTCATCGCCAGCTGGGCAGCGGTGCGCCCGAGTGCCGCCTTCAGCGCCTCGCCCGCCAGGCCCGGTTCGAGCCCGCCCGAGAGCGCCAGCGCCTCGACCACGCCTTCGTTGTAGCGGCGCGGGACGAAGGCCATCAGGTTCTTCATCCGCAGCGCATGGTCGACCAGCGCCTGCAGGTCGGTCCCGCTGCGCGCCCCGCCCGGGGCCTCGAGCACGCGGTTCTGCAGCCCGCCGTCGACCAGATAGCGGTCGAGCGCGCCCTGGTCCTTGAGATAGACCTCGCTGCGTCCCTTGCTGACCTTGTAGAGCGGCGGCTGGGCGATGAAGAGGTGCCCGGCCTTGATGATGTCGGGCATCTGCCGGTGGAAGAAGGTCAGCAGCAGCGTACGGATATGCGCGCCGTCGACGTCGGCGTCGGTCATGATGACGATCTTGTGGTAGCGCAGCTTGTCGAGGTTGAACTCGTCGCGGATCCCGGTGCCCATGGCCTGGATCAGCGTGCCGACTTCCTTCGAACCGATGATCCGGTCGAAGCGCGCGCGCTCGACATTGAGGATCTTGCCCTTGAGCGGGAGGATCGCCTGGACCTTGCGGTCGCGCCCCTGCTTGGCCGAACCGCCGGCGGAATCGCCTTCGACCAGGAAGAGTTCGCAGAGCGAGGGATCGCGCTCCTGGCAGTCGGCCAGCTTGCCCGGCAGGCTGGCGATGTCCATCGCGCCCTTGCGCCGGGTCAGTTCGCGTGCCCGGCGCGCGGCCTCGCGCGCGGCGGCCGCGTCGACCACCTTCTGAATGACGTTGCGGGCATCGGCGGGGTTTTCCTCGAGCCACTCGGTCATCTTCTCGCTCATCAGGCTTTCGAGCGGCTGGCGTACTTCGGAGGAGACCAGCTTGTCCTTGGTCTGCGAGGAGAACTTGGGGTCGGGCAGCTTGACCGAGACGATCGCGGTCAGCCCTTCGCGCATGTCCTCGCCCGAGAGCGAGACCTTTTCCTTCTTCAGCAGGCCCGAGCGCTCGGCATAGCCGTTGAGCGTGCGGGTCAGCGCGGCGCGGAAGGCCGCGAGATGCGTGCCGCCGTCGCGTTGCGGGATGTTGTTGGTGAAGCAGAGGACGTTTTCGTAATAGGAATCGTTCCACTCCAGCGCGACGTCGATCGCGATCCCCTCGTTCTCGGCCGAGATTGCGATCGGATCGGCCATCATCGCCTGCTTGTTGCGGTCGAGATACTTCACGAAGGCCGCGATCCCGCCCTCGTAGAACAGGTCGTGTTCCTGGACCTGCTCGTGGCGCCGGTCGCGCAGCAGGATGCGCACGCCCGAATTGAGGAAAGCGAGCTCGCGGTAGCGGTGCTCGAGCTTGTCGAAATCGAACTCGGTGACGTTCTTGAAGGTTTCGGTGCTGGCGAGGAAGGTTACCCTGGTGCCCTTCTTGAAGCCGTTGGCGTCGGCATTGCCCTCGACTTTCGGGGCATCGCCCACAACGCGCAGGCTTTCGACCGCATCGCCGTGCTCGAAGCGCATCCAGTGCTCCTTGCCGTCGCGCCAGATCGTCAGTTCGAGCCATTCGGACAGGGCGTTGACCACCGAGACGCCCACGCCGTGGAGGCCGCCCGAGACCTTGTAGGCATTGTCGTCATTGGTGTTGTCGAACTTCCCGCCGGCATGGAGCTGGGTCATGATGACCTCGGCGGCGGAGACGCCCTCCTCCCTGTGGATGCCGACCGGGATCCCGCGCCCGTTGTCCTCGACCGAGACCGAGCCGTCGGGGTTGAGCTCGATCAGGACCAGGTCGCAATGGCCGGCCAGCGCCTCGTCGATCGCATTGTCCGAAACCTCGAACACCATGTGGTGCAGGCCCGAGCCGTCGTCGGTGTCGCCGATATACATGCCGGGCCGCTTGCGCACCGCGTCGAGGCCCTTGAGGACCTTGATCGATTCCGCGCCGTATTCGCTGCTGTTCGGGGATTTTTCGGGTGTGTCTACCATGCCGAGGATATAGGCATTGCCCGGCCGCAGGGAAAGCTTTGTCGCGCTCCATCCACAGGCATGTGCAGCGCGGAAATGGCGGGGCGGCCGGGCCGGGGAGGCCCGGCCGCCCCGCGATCGGGCTCAGCCGCGCTTGGCCTTGCCGTCGGCCGCGGCCAGTTCGGCGGCGGCCAGGGCGTTGGCCGTGGCTTCGGCGACGCAGCTCTTGAAACTGGCCATCGCGCGCAGGTCGCGGATGAAGGGCCGGCCGCAGACCTTTTCGGCCGCATGTTCGATCCGCGCTTCGAGCGTGGCGCTGCCGGTCTGGGTACGCTCGATGACGATGCTGGTGGTTTCTTCGGCCATCGCCGCATTGGCCGGAGCGGCGAATGCAAGGGCGGCGAGGGCGGGAACGACAAGTTTACGCATAGAAAAATCCTTCGTCTGAAAGTCGCTTTCCGCCTTTCGGTAGGGACATCCTTGTGCTTTCGTTCGGCCGTACGTGACGACATGGGCAGCTTCCGTCAGGAGGCCCTATGCTGCAAGTGCGAAAAAATCCTGCCTGGTTGCAAATTTTCGAACTGCACTGAAAACATGCGCCGAAACGCAAAACGGCCGCTCCCGCGAGGGAACGGCCGCCTTGTGGAGAGAGCTTTGTCTATCCCGTCAGATGGTCCAGTACATCGACGGCGGGATCTTCGAAGCGCCGCGGACATACATGGCGGCGATCTGCTTGACGAACTTGATCATGGTGTCCTCCATTGGGAATGATGGGCACCTTTCGGGGGGTCATCCTGCTGTTTTTCTTGTCTTGAGCAGCATATGCGCCCGGCAAGATTATTATTCAAATGAGATAAATTCGACCCTTGTTGCGGATTTTGCAACGATGCGCGCGGGGCCGAAAACGAAGCGGCCGCCCGCTCCTTATGAGGGGGCAGCCGTCTTGCGTCTTGTCCTTGATCAGACGATCGCGGCGCTGAACAGCAGCGAGCTGGTCCAGACGGCGACGATCATCGGCAGGACGCGGTTGGCGATCATGCGCATGGTGTTCTCCTCTTTACACCTTGCAGGCCATCGGTCCGGTCAACTTCCGGGCGCGCATATGGGTGACAGTTCGGTTACGCGCAATTGACAAAAGATCGCCGCCTGTTGCGCATTTTGCAATGATGCTCCGTTGAGCCCTCGTCCGCTTTCCAAAGCGTGTCGTTCCGGGCTGGACGGGCGGCGGCGGAGGACTTAACGCCGCAGGCCATGGACGACGCCCACCTTCCCGATTCCATCCTGATCGTCGATTTCGGCAGCCAGGTGACCCAGCTCATTGCCCGCCGCGTGCGCGAGGCCGGGGTCTATTCCGAGATCGCCCCCTTCACCATGGCCGAGGAGGCCTTCCGCCGGCTCCGGCCCAAGGGGATCATCCTCTCCGGTTCGCCCGCCGGCGTGCCCGAGGAGGGCAGCCCGCGCGCGCCGCAGATGCTGTTCGAGGCCGGCCTGCCGATCCTCGGCATCTGCTACGGCCAGCAGGTCATGACCCACCAGCTCGGCGGCGAGGTCCGCCCCGGGCACGAGACGGGCGAGGGCGGCGAATTCGGCCGCGCCTATCTCACCGTGACCAAGCCTTGCGCGCTGTTCGACGGGCTGTGGGCGGAAGGCGAGCGGCACCAGGTGTGGATGAGCCATGGCGACAAGGTCACCCGCTTCGCCCCCGGCTTCGAGATCGTCGCCACCAGCGACGGCGCGCCCTTTGCGGTGATCGCGGACGAGGAGCGCCGGTTCTACGGTACCCAGTTCCACCCCGAGGTGGTCCACACGCCCGATGGCGGCAGGCTGATCGCCAATTTCGTGCGCCATGTCTGCGGCCTGGCCGGGGACTGGACCATGGCCGAATTCCGCAAGACCAAGGTCGAGGAAATCCGCCAGCAGGTCGGCGACGGCAAGGTCATCTGCGGGCTTTCGGGCGGGGTCGATTCGGCCGTCGCCGCGGTGCTGATCCACGAGGCGATCGGCGACCAACTGACCTGCGTCTTCGTCGATCACGGGCTGATGCGGCTGGGCGAGGCCGAGCAGGTCGTCTCGCTGTTCAAGGGGCACTACAACATCCCGCTGGTCCATGTCGACGCGGAGGAGATGTTCCTCACCGGCCTCGCCGGCGTCACCGACCCGGAACAGAAGCGCAAGTTCATCGGTGCCGCCTTCATCGACCTGTTCGAAGCCGAAGCGACAAAGATCGGCGGGGCCGATTTCCTTGCCCAGGGCACGCTCTATCCCGACGTGATCGAGAGCGTCTCCTTCACCGGCGGCCCCTCGGTGACGATCAAGAGCCACCACAATGTCGGCGGCCTGCCCGAGCGGATGAACATGCAGCTGGTCGAACCGCTGCGCGAACTGTTCAAGGACGAGGTCCGCGAACTCGGCCGCGAACTCGGCCTGCCCGAGATCTTCGTCGGCCGCCATCCCTTCCCCGGCCCCGGCCTCGCAATCCGCATTCCCGGCGAAGTGACCAAGGAGCGCTGCGACATATTGCGCAAGGCCGACGCGGTCTATCTCGAGGAAATCCGCAATGCCGGGCTTTACGACGCGATCTGGCAGGCCTTCGCGGTGCTGCTCCCGGTCCGCACCGTGGGGGTGATGGGCGATGCCCGCACCTATGACAGCGTCTGCGGGTTGCGCGCGGTGACCAGCACCGACGGCATGACGGCCGACGTCTACCCCTTCACCGCCGAATTCCTCACCAATACCGCCACCCGCATCGTCAACGAGGTCCAGGGCATCAACCGCGTGGTCTACGACTACACTTCGAAGCCGCCCGGGACGATCGAGTGGGAGTGATGTGGCCGGGGGCCAAGGTCCGCTAACGGCCCGATCGCGGACACCCAGCTTCGTCATCCCGGACGTGATCCGGGATCCCGCTTTTCTACCGAGTTCCGGACTTCCCCAAGCTGGACCCCGGATCACGTCCGGGGTGACGAATGCTTAGGGGGCGTCCGCTTACCACCCAATGGCTGACGTTGAGGCTTACTGCTGCCTCACCAGCGATTTCCCAAGCCCGGCTGCGTAGATCACCGTCGGTATGATCAGCGTGTAGAGCCCGGTCGTCCCATTGGCGAAGGGCACGACCTGCCCGAAGGCATAGAGCGCGCCGAGCAGTGGGATGGCAGCGAGCAGATAGGCCCTGGTCGGCGCGCCGCTCATCGGGTTTACGAAGATGCTCTCGTAATTGCGGCCAGCTTCCGGTCCCTCGCCATCGGCCAGTTGTCCGCCGGTCAGCACGCCCTTGTAGGAGTCCAGGCAGGCGAGCATCAGCAAGCCGTTGACGCCAAGGATGACCAGCGCGGCGAGCACCAGCGGTCCGTTGCCCTCCAGCATCGCAATGAATGTCGCGCAGATATTGACCGGCATCATCGCCGCCAGCGCGAAGGCCACCGAGCGTCTGCTCAGCAGCATCAGCCCGCCGACCAGATGGATGAACTTGGCGACTGCGAGCAGTCCGCTCTGGTCGAGCACGGCCCTGAGGCGCAGCGCCATGGGGTCGCTGAATTCGGGCAGCGGGAGATAGGGTGCGAGCAGGAATGGCATGAAATAGCGCAGTGCCGAAAGCGCCAGCACCACGCCAAGCACGATGCGCAAAGCATCGAACAACCGGGGGATGTCGAGCGCGGGCAGCGGGGCATGCGGAGCCACATTGCGCGCAAACATCGGTTTGTAGCTTTCCCAATAGGCAAGGCAGAGAAAGAGATTGCAGCCCAGCACCGACCAGCCATAGACGGCGGATGCGGTCCACCAGCCCTGCAGCTCGGTGTCCCAGTACCACACGGTAAAACTCACCGGCAGCACTGCGATCAGCAGCAGCGGCAAGCGAAACCCCAGCAGCACAGCAAGGCCAGCGGCCAGTTCCACCGCCTTGACCACGGTGAACAGCCCACTGTCGATCAGCGCGGTGAACACCGCGATGCTCAGCGGCTGGTTGCCGGTTGGCTGGGGGTAGAGCTGGTAGAAATGGTTGATCCCGGCCGGGATCATCCACGCGGCATAGATCAGGCGGATAAACCACACCGCGTATCGCATCGTCCCTCTCCCCGGGGCGCGGCGGCCTCCGGACCGCTCCTTTCCCCGCGCGGAGACTGTCCCGAACGGCGTGCTTTGTAAATGGCGCGCGGTCAGGTGCCGAGGGCGACGAACTTGCCCGCTGCGCGGTCCTTCCTGACCCCGAGCCCGTCGAAGACCTCGCCGCTCATGGCGATATAGACCCCGGGCGGGGCCGCCTGGGCGGTCGCCCAGGCCATGCCGAGGTTGAAGCTCGCATCGCTTTCGGCAAAGCGCGCCGGGGCCAGCGCGCCGGTGAGGACGATCGTCTTGCCCTCGATCGCGGCGAGCGTCTTGGCCGTCTCGGTCATGGTGTCGGTGCCGTGGGTGACCACGATCCTGCGCTCGGGTGCTTCGCGCGCGGCGGCGAGGATCAGCGCGCGGTCGCCCTCGGTCAGCTCGAGGCTGTCCTTGCGCATCAGCTCGACGATCCGGAAGGGCAGCATGACCCGGCCTTCGCCGAGCAGCTCGCCGATCGCGCTGTCCACGATCTTGTATTCGCTCAGCGCGTCGAAATAATTCTTGTCGATGGTCCCGCCGGTGGTGAGGACGAGGATGGGTTCTCTGGTCATGCGCGGCACACTAGCCGATCCGCCAGCCCCGGGGAATGAAAAGCATTATTACTATAACCCATTGAATTATATAAGTGGTAGCGCTCCCTTCTTGACCGCGATTGGCGGACAGGCCATGCTCCGATTCGAGAACGACCGGCGGCGGGTCCGCGCGCCGGCCAAGGAGAGGACTTTCCAGTGAACTATCGCCCCGCCCGCCTTGCCGCGCCCGTCCTGCTCGCGCTGACAGCGTTGTCCGTCGTCCCTGCCGCCCGCGCGCAGGAGGCTGCCGCCCCGCCGGGCGCGCTGGCCGGGCCGGGGGCCGCCATGCCCTATCTCGACACCGATCTCGCTTTCGAGGCCCGGGCGCGGGACCTGGTCGCGCGGATGACGCTGGCGGAAAAGGCGGCCCAGGCCGGCCATACCGCCCCGGCGATCCCGCGGCTCAACGTGCCGGCCTACAATTGGTGGAACGAGGGGCTGCACGGGGTCGCCCGCGCGGGCATCGCCACGGTCTTCCCCCAGGCGATCGGCATGGCGGCGACCTGGGATCCCGCGCGGATGCAGGAGATGGGCACGGTGACCTCGACCGAATTCCGCGCCAAATATCTCGCCACGCTGGAAGAGGACGGTTCGAGCGGCTTCTACCAGGGGCTCACCGTCTGGTCGCCCAATATCAACATCTTCCGCGATCCGCGCTGGGGCCGCGGGCAGGAAACCTATGGCGAGGATCCCTATCTCACCGGGGCGATCGGCAATGCCTTCATCGCCGGGCTGCAGGGCAATGACGAGCGATATTACAAGACTATCGCCACCTCCAAGCATTACGCCGTCCACAGCGGGCCGGAGCAGGGGCGCCACCAGCAGGATTTCTACCCGACGCCGAAGGACCTCGAGGAAACCTACCTGCCGGCCTTCCGCACCACGGTAAGGGACGGGCAGGTCGCGGCAATCATGTGTGCCTATAATGCGCTTTACGGCGTGCCCGCCTGCGCCAGCCAGTTCCTGATGGAGGAACGGCTGCGCAAGGAGTGGGACTTCGGCGGCTATGTGGTCACCGATTGCGGCGGCGCGGCCAATATCTACCGCGAGGATGCGCTGGCCTACGAGCTCGACCGGGTCAACGGCGTCGCGCTCGGCTTCATCGCCGGGATGGACGTGATCTGCGGCGACTATCGCAACGGCCTGACCACCGAGCCCGAACAGATCGTCGAGGCGGTCACCCGCGGGATCCTGCCGCAGGAGATCCTCGACCGCGCGCTGGTCCGCCTGTTCACCGCGCGCATGCGCCTCGGCCTGTTCGATCCGCCCGAGACGCTGCCCTGGGCCGGGATCACGGCGGAGGATTTCGACACCCCCGAGCACCGCGAGGTCTCGCTCGACATGGCCCGGGCGAGCATGGTCCTGCTCAAGAACGAGGGCGGCATGCTCCCGCTCAGGGCGGCCCCGGCGAAGATCGCGGTGATCGGCCCCAATGCCGACAGTTTCGACACGCTGGTCGGCAATTACTACGGCACGCCCTCGGACCCGGTGACCGTGCTCGACGGCATTCGCGCGCGCTTCCCGGGCAGCGAGGTGACCTATGTGCAGGGCACCGGCCTGATCGGCCAGGCCGAGGAAAGCGTGCCCGCCGCCGCCTTCTGCCTCGATGCGGCCTGCACCGAGGCGGGCCTTTCGGCGGAGCATTTCGACAATGCCGAACTGGCCGGCGAGCCCGCCGCGCTCGGCGTGGAGGAGCGGCCCTATGTCCAGTGGCGCAGCGACGGGCGGCTGAGTTCGATCCGCTGGAGCGGCTTCCTCAGGGCGCCCGAAAGCGGGACCTATTCCTTCCGCTACGCGACCGAGAACGGCTACCGCGTCTATGTCGACGGAAGGCCGGTGGTCGAGGAATGGGGCGTGGGCGATGCGCCGTCGATCCTCTCGGGTTCGGTCGCGCTCGAGGCCGGGCGGGTCTATCCCATCACGGTCGAGGGCTGGCAGCGCGGCCAGCGCGGCGAGCAATGGCTGGTCTGGAGCCGCCCCTCGGACAATGGCGAGAACGCTGTGACCGCCGCGGCCGATGCCGATCTGGCGATCTTCGTCGGCGGGCTCTCGGCACGGATCGAGGGCGAGGAAATGAAGGTCGAGGCCGAGGGCTTCCACGGCGGCGACCGCACCAATATCGACCTGCCCGCGCCGCAGCGCGACCTGTTGCAGCGCGTCCACGCCACCGGCACGCCGACCGTGCTGGTGCTGATGAACGGCAGCGCGCTGGCGGTGAACTGGGCCGACGAGAACATCCCGGCGATCGTCGAGGCCTGGTATCCGGGTGGCAGCGGCGGCCATGCCGTGGCCGAGCTGCTCGCGGGTGACTACAGCCCGGCCGGGCGGCTGCCGGTAACCTTCTACCGCGGGGTCGGAGACCTGCCCGGCTTCCTCGACTACACGATGGAGAACCGGACCTACCGCTATTACCGGGGCGAAGTGCTCTATCCCTTCGGTCACGGGCTCAGTTACACCAGCTTCGCCTATGCCGAGCCGCAGGCGAGCACCGCCGCGGACGGCACGGTCACGCTCTCGGTCGCGGTCACCAACAGCGGCGAAATGGAGGGCGAGGAAGTGGTCCAGCTCTACCTGTCGCGCAGCGACCTGCCGAACCAGCCCGCGCGCAGCCTGGCCGGCTTCGAGCGCATCCGCCTCGCGGCGGGCGAAACGAAGAGAGTCCGCTTCACGCTCGACGCACGCCGGCTGAGCACGGTCGACGCGCTCGGCAACCGCCTGGTGGTCCCGGGCGAAGTGGATGCCTGGATCGGCGGCGGCCAGCCCGTTTCGCGCCCGGGCCTGGCCATGGCCCCGGGGGTGGCGACCCGCTTCGCGATCGAAGGCGAACCGCGCCAGCTGGCCCGATAGGTCCGGGCGCCTCAGCTCAGATAGTAATTGCGCGCCTCGAGCGGGGGCGGCGGGGCTTCGCCGAGATGCGGCGCGAGGCTGATCTCGGCCGCGCGGCAGATCGTGTCGAGCGGCAGCGCGTTGGCGGTGGTGCCGAAGGGATGACTCAGTTCCTCGGTCACTTCGGCGAGGCCGAGGAAGACATAGGCGACGATCCCGACGAAGACCGGGGTCATCCATCCCGCCGGTCCCATCAGCGCCAGCGGCAGCAGCAGGCAATAGGCATAGGTCGTGCGGTAGACCAGCAGCGAATAGACATAGGGTAGCGGCGTGCCGGCGATCCGTTCGCAGCCGGCCTGCTGGGCCGCCATGCTGGCAAGCCGTTCGCCCAGCATGCGCGCGCCGAAGCCGTCGATCGCGCCCGCGCGATGGGCGTCGGCAACGAGCGCGGCCATGCGGTCGAGCGCGGCGCAGGGCGGGTGGGCGGCGTCGGCCAGTTCCCCGGCGTATCGCAGCGCCGCCGGATCACTGTCCAGCCGGCGGAGGTTGGCGCGGTGAAGGTGGAGGAAGGCCAGCGCCAGCCGCAGCACGGCGTGCCGGGCGGCGGGATCGTTCCAGGCGATCTCCAGCTCGCGCGCGAGCGAACGCAGGTCCGCCAGCAGCCCGCCCCACAGCCGCCGCGCTTCCCACCAGCGGTCGTAGGCGGCGTTGTTGCGAAAGCCGAGGAAGAGCGAGAGCGCGATCCCGAAGACGGTGAAGCCGACCGCATCGACTCCGGGGAACAGGCCGAATTCCCGGTGCAGCCAGACCATGGCGGCGGCAAATCCCATCAGGAACAGCACGCCCGGTGCGATCAGCGGCACGATCGAGCCGCGCACCGCGAAGAGCAGGTCGACCAGCCGCGGCTTGTCGCGCAAGATCATGGCCGGCCCCGCCGCATCATGCCGGGAGGTAGCGCGCGACGAACAGCGCCTCGGCCTCGAGCCGGGCGGCCCGTTCCGCCTCGCCGCCGGCGGCAATCGTCGCGGCGGCCTCGCGGCGGCTGGCGATTTCCCCGGCAAGGATCGCCGCGAGCGCCTCCTGGTCGAGCACTCTCCGCGCGGCCTCGGCTGTGCCGTCGGCGAAGCGCGCCGAATCCGCGGGCTTGTGGCCCGGAGGCAGCGGCACGGCCTCGGCATTGTCGATCGCGGCCACCAGCGTGCGCAGGAGGTTGGCCTCCTCGCGCCGGCGCTCCTGCATCGCCTGCTTGAGATCGGCGCGCAACCGTTCGCGCAGGCGGGCAGCCTCGCTCATGCGGCCGTGGCCGTGACGATGAAATCGAGCGAGAGATCGCCCGAGAGTTCGAAGCCGCGCAGCGGGTGGAAAGCGATCCCGCGCGGTTCGCCCATGGCAAGGCCAGCTTCGGCCAGCAGCGGACCGAGTTCCTCCGGCGTCACGAAATCCTCCCAGTGATGCGTGCCCCGCGGCACTGCGCCGAGCGCTTCCGCCGCGCCGACCAGCAGCAGGCGCGAGGCCGGCGTGCGGTTGGGGGTCGAGAGAACCAGCAGCCCGCCCGGCGCGAGATGGCGCGCCAGCTGGGCGAGGAAGGCGGGCTTGTCGGACACATGCTCGAGCACTTCGAGGCAGGTGACGAGGTCGAAGCGGCCGAGGCCGAGCGCGCCGAGTTCGCCCTGGCGATAGGCCACGGTGAGGCCCATGCCCTCGGCATGGTCGCGCGCGGCGAGGATGTTCTCGCCCGCGGCATCGACCCCGGTCACCTCGGCGCCGAGCCGGGCAAGCGGTTCGCACAGCAGGCCGGCGCCGCAGCCGACATCGAGCGCGCGCCTGCCGGCCAGTGGCCGCGCCGCGCCGCCCGCGCCGCCCCAATGCGCGTCGACCGCCTCGCGCAGGAAGGCCAGCCGGACCGGGTTGAGCCGGTGGAGCATGGCCGAACTGCCCCTGGGATCCCACCATTCCGCCGCCAGTCGCCCGAAATGTTCGGCTTCCTCGGGGCGGATGGTTGCATTTGCGACAGTTGCATTGGTCATGCCGCATCCCTAACAGCGCGCGAGTGTTGATTCCATAGATCAGGAGCGCGCTTTTGGCCCGCATCGTGATGAAATTCGGTGGTACCTCGATGGCCGGGACGGAGCGGATCCGCCGGGTCGCCAATATCGTGCGCCGCCAGCAGGCCGCGGGGCACGAGGTCGCCGTGGTCGTTTCCGCCATGGCCGGCGAGACCGACCGGCTGGTCAATTTCTGCCGCGAGGCCAATGCGCTCTACGATCCGGCCGAATACGACGTGGTCGTCGCCAGCGGGGAGCAGGTCACTTCGGGCCTGCTCGCGCTGACGCTGCAGGCGATGGGCTGCCGGGCGCGCAGCTGGCTCGGCTGGCAATTGCCGATCCATACCGATACCGCCCATGCCAGGGCGCGGATCGAGGAGATCGAGGGCGAGGGCATCCTCGCCGCCATGGCCGGGGGGCAGATCGCGGTCATCCCGGGCTTCCAGGGGATCGGCTCGGACGGGCGCGTCGCCACGCTTGGCCGCGGCGGTTCGGACACCTCGGCCGTGGCGGTGGCCGCCGCGCTGGGGGCCGACCGCTGCGATATCTATACCGATGTCGACGGGGTCTACACCACCGACCCGCGGATTGTGGCCAAGGCGCGCAAGCTCAGCCACGTCACTTACGAAGAAATGCTCGAACTGGCCTCGGTCGGTTCGAAGGTCCTGCAGACCCGTTCGGTCTCCCTCGCGATGAAGGAGAAGGTGCGGGTGCAGGTGCTGTCATCCTTCATCGACGACGACGCCCCTCCGGCCGACAGCCTGCCGGGCACGATGATCGTCGGCGACGAAGAACTCGAAGGATTGGATATGGAACGCCAGCTGATCACCGGCATCGCCGCCGACAAGAACGAGGCCAAGGTCATCCTCACCCGCGTGCCCGACCGGCCGGGCGCGGTCAGCCACATCTTCGCCCCGCTCGCGGCGGCGAACATCAATGTCGACATGATCATCCAGAACGTCGGGCGCGACAAGGGCGAGACCGACGTGACCTTCACCGTGCCCGCGGCCGATCTGGTGCGCACGCAGGCGCTGCTCGAGGAGCAGAAGGAGAAGATCGGCTTCAACCGCGTAATCTCCGACAGCAAGGTCGCCAAGATCAGCGTGGTCGGGGTCGGCATGCGCAGCCATGCGGGCGTCGCCAGCACCATGTTCACCGCCCTCGCCGATCGCGGAATCAACATCCAGGCGATCTCGACCAGCGAGATCAAGGTCAGCGTGCTGATCGACGAGGACGAGACCGAACTGGCCGTCCGCGTGCTGCACACCGCCTATGGCCTCGACGCGGGCGCAGCCGCCGCCTGAGCATCGCGCGGCGCCCGGTCAGGGGCGATAGGTCAGGCTGACCATGAAGCGGTTGGAGCCCTGGCCCCAATTGTATTCGCCCTGGACCGTCCAGTTGCGTCCGATCTGGAGATTGCCGCCCATGATCGCGGCCCAGGGCTTGGCCGCGGTGAGATCGAGCCGGTAACGCAGGGAGATCGGGTCGCCGTCCTCGAACAGCGGACCGCTGACCACCAGGCCGGTGACCTGGACGTCGAAATCGAAATAATCCGCCCCGACATAGGGCGAGAGGGTGACGTCCTTGCCGAGGCGGAAGCGCGGCCCGCCGCGCGCGCCGATATCGGTGGTGCGGATGTCCGAGCGCTCCTTCTCGGCCACGCTCAGCGTCTTGGCCGCGGTGACCGAGACGAACCAGTCCTCCGAGCCGTAGGCGAGGATCCCGCCGAGCGTGAGCGTGGTGTTGTCCACGCTGGCCTCGAAGGGCAGGCGGGTGACGCCGCAGGGCTTGGCCGGGCGGCAGAAGGGGAAAGGCACGAAGGCGTCGAGATCGATGTCCACCTCAATGTCCATCTCGCCCTTGGACTTGCCGATCGCGGCGAAGACATCGAGGAAGGGGAAGACCCACAGATCGGCCTTGAACTGGTAATTGGTGGTTCTGGTCTCGAGCTTGTTGGGCACCACGAAGGGCAGTTCGGCGAGACTGGCATCGGCCGCCAGGCTGTCGCCCTTGGCCACGGCGATCGCGAGATTTTCGCCGTCGAGATTCTGGCGGTTGTCGAGCACCATGCCGGCCATGCCGAAGGCGGGGAGCAGTTCGATCCCGCGTTCGCGTGCCTGGCGGCCCCAGATCGGGAACAGCGGGCCGTCATCGGCGGCATCCCCGGTCCCCGCCGCCTCGCCGGCGTCCGCGGGCGGGGTGGCCTCGGTTGCGGCTTCCGTGGCACCTTCTGCGGCGGCGAGGGCGGGATCGGCTGGGCCATAGGCCTGCGGGGCATCCTGCGCGAGGGCGGGCAGGGCCCAGGCCAGCGATGCGGTCATGGCGAGCGGGGTCAGGAGCGGCGTTGTCATGGCCGAATCATAGACAGCAATGCGGCAGTCGTGAATATCGGGCTTTGACCCGATGGCAGCGGGCGCAAATTGCAATAGGGTGGCGCAATGACCAGGCCCGACCGATTGCTCCGCGCCGCCCTGCTTGCCGCTGCGGCGGGCATGGCGCTGCTCGCCCCTCCCGCCCTCGCGCAGAACGAACAGACCGAGGAGATGGTCGACCAGGCCGAGAGCCTGACGCCCGACGACCCGGTGGGCGAGGAGCAGCCTGTCGCCCCGCTCGCCGGCAAATCCGACCTGGTGGTGGCGCCGATCCCGCTTTCGAACCCCTCGCTCGGGACCGGCCTCGCCGCCACCGCCGTGCTCTATTACAATCCCAATGCCGGGCCCGAATTGTGGAGCAGCGGTCTTGCCGCGGGCTATACCAGCAGCAAGTCCTGGTTCGTCGGCGGCTATCACAAGATGTCGCTGGCCGACGACCGGATCCGCTTCATGGGCGTGGCCGGCTATACCCAGGCCAATCTCGATTTCTACGGGATCGGCGCCGATGCGGGCGAGGCCGGCTTCTCGGTCGAGCTCCACAACCGGATCATCGGCGGCTATGCCGATGTCCAGGTCCAGCCCTTCACCAGGGGGCTGCTGCGCCATCTCCATGTCGGCGGCCGCGTCGCGGTCACCGATCTCTCCGCCAGCGTCGACCTGCCGGTCGAGGACCTGCCCGATTTCGTGCCGGACCGGATCGAACGCAGCAGCACGATCGTCAAGATCGGGCCCGGGTTCACCTATGATTCGCTCGACAATGCGCAAAACCCGAGCAAGGGCGTGCTGGTCGAGGGGCGGCTGATGTACGGGGCCGGCTGGCTCGGCAGCGACTACAGCCACCACAAGTTCGATCTCGCCGCCAACGGTTTCTTCCGCATCGGCGAACGCTCGGTCCTGGCGATCCGCCGGCAGCTCTGCACGGCCTCGGAGGAGACGCCCTATTACGATCTCTGCATGTTCGGCCGCGGGGCGGACCTGCGCGGCTATGAGGCGGGGCGCTACCGCGACCGGGCGACCTGGGCGATCCAGGCCGAATGGCGCCGCAAGCTGGCCGGCAAGTTCGGCGCGGTCGCCTTCTTCGGGGTCGGCGGGGTAGCCGAAGGGGCCAAGGCGATCTGGAAGGACAGCACGGTGCTGACCTCGGGCGGGGTCGGGGTGCGCTATCTCGCCTCCGCCAGCGCCAATGTGAACCTCAGGGCCGACGTCGCCTATGGCGCCGAGGGCTTCGCCTTCTATTTCGGGATCGGCGAGGCCTTCTGACCGGGCCGGCCGCCGCCGCGGCTCTCCCGATTTCATGAAAGAACGCCCCGCGCCGGAGGTCGGGCGCGGGGCGTTTCAGGCGCCGGGCGCGCAGGGTATCGGCGCGCGCCCGGGACGGGGAAGGGTCAGGCGAGGTCGAAGCGGTCGGCGTTCATGACCTTGGTCCAGGCGGCGACGAAATCCCTGACGAATTTCGCTTCATTGCCGTTCTGGGCATAGACCTCGGCCAGCGCGCGCAGCTGCGAGTTCGAGCCGAAGACGAGGTCGGCACGGGTGGCCGTCCATTTCTTCGTCCCGCTCTTGCGGTCGCTGCCGGTGAATTCTTCCTCCTCGCTGCCCTCGACCGCGCTCCATCTGGTGCCCATGTCGAGCAGGTTGACGAAGAAGTCGTTGGTCAGCGTGCCCTTGCGGGCGGTGAACACGCCATGCTCGCTGTTGCCGCTATTGGCGCCGAGCACGCGCAGCCCGCCGACCAGCACGGTCATTTCGGGCAGCGTCAGGTCGAGCAGGTCGGCCCGGTCGATCAGCAGGTCCTCGGTCGCCACGCTCAGCCGGCCCGCGCGGAAATTGCGGAAGCCGTCGGCCCGCGGTTCGAGAAAGGCGAAGCTGTCCGCATCGGTCAGATCGTCGGTCGTGTCGCCGCGCCCCCCGGTGAAGGGGACGCTCACCGCGTGGCCGCCCGCCTTCGCCGCCTGCTCGACGGCGGCCGTGCCGGCCGCCACGATCGCGTCGGCCATCGACAGGCTGCCGCGCAGCTCGTCGATCCTGCCCAGCACCCTGGCGAGTTCGGCCGGATCGTTGGCGGCCCAGTTCTTCTGCGGGGCGAGCCGCACGCGCGCACCGTTCGCGCCGCCGCGATGGTCCGTCCGGCGATAGGTCGAGGCCGAGGCCCAGGCCGCCTTGACCAGTTCGCTGGTGGTCAGCCCGCTGGCGAGGATCGCCTGCTTGAAGGCCGCGACATCGCCTTCGGTCGGCATGGTGCCGGCAGGGACCGGGTCCTGCCAGAGCAGGTCTTCGGCCGGGACTTCGGGACCGAGATAGCGGGCCTTGGGGCCCATGTCGCGGTGGGTCAGCTTGAACCATGCGCGGGCGAAGGCGTCCTTGAGGGCCTCGTGATCCTTGCGGAAGCGCTCGGAAATCTTGCGGTATTCCGGATCCATCTTCATCGCCATGTCGGCGGTGGTCATCATGGTCGGGACCTTCTTCGACGGGTCGTGCGCCGCCGGAGCCATGTCCTCTTCCTTCTGGTTGATCGGCTGCCACTGGTTCGCGCCGGCCGGCGACTTGACCAGCTCGTAATCATAGTCGAGCAGCAGGCGGAAATAGTTCTCCGACCATTCCCGGGGCGTGTTGGTCCAGGCCCCCTCGATCCCGCTGGTGATCGCGTCGCCCCACACGCCGCTGCCATGGGTGCTGATCCAGCCGAGACCCTGCTGCGCCATGCCGGCCGCTTCGGGATCGGCGCCGACCAGCGCGGCATCGCCCGCGCCATGGGCCTTGCCGAAAGTGTGGCCGCCGGCGGTGAGGGCGACGGTTTCCTCGTCGTTCATCGCCATGCGGGCGAAGGTTTCGCGAATGTCGCGGGCCATGCCTTCCATGTCATGCGGATTGCCGCCGGGACCTTCGGGATTGACGTAGATCAGCCCCATCTGGATGGCCGCCAGCGGGTCTTCCATGTCCCAGCCCTTGTCCGGCTGGATGCGGGTTTCGGCGCCGGTGTTGACCCATTCGTCCTCGGTGCCCCAATAGACCTTCTCGGGATAGAAGACGTCGGCCCGGCCGCCGCCGAAGCCGAAGGTCGGCCCGCCCATCGATTCGATCGCGACATTGCCGGTCAGCACGAAGAGGTCGGCCCAGCTCAGCGCGTCGCCGTATTTCTGCTTGATCGGCCACAGCAGGCGGCGGGCCTTGTCGAGATTGCCGTTATCGGGCCAGCTGTTGAGCGGGGCGAAGCGCTGCTGGCCTTCGCCCGCGCCGCCGCGCCCGTCGGACACGCGATAGGTCCCGGCGGCGTGCCAGGCCATGCGGATGAAGAAGGGGCCGTAATGGCCGTAATCGGCCGGCCACCAGTCCTGGCTGTCGGTCATCAGCGCGGTCAGGTCGGCCTTGACCGCCGCGAGGTCGAGCGTCCTGAAGGCCGCGGCATAGTCGAAATCGGGGTCCATCGGGCTCGGCGAGAGGCCGCGGTCGCTCATCATGCCCAGCGGCAGGCCGTTGGGCCACCAGTCGTCATTGGTACGGCCCAGCAGCGAGCGCGTCGCGCCCTGGCCCGTGAAGGGGCATTTCCCGCTCATGTCACCGGTCTTTGCGTCCATCGTCCTTCTCCTCTTCCTCTGAATGGGGGAATGCGCCGCTTCCCCGACTCCGTGATAGCCCGGCAAGGCTACGCCCATCTGACAATTCGCCATAACCGATTAAAATCGTCAGGCTGATCGACGGTATCTATCAGTACTTCGCGCTTGCCAGCCGCACCGGCGCCCGCCAAAACGCGCCCCATTCTGCCCGACCGGGCCAGCAACGGAAATTCCTGGATGAATCCCTATCCCAAGTCCTCCGCCCTGATGCGCCGCGGCGCGGAATTCCTCGGCAGCGAGCACGCGATTCTGTGCGGCGCGATGAGCTGGGTTTCCGAACGCCACCTCGTCGCCGCGATCAGCAATGGCGGGGGCTTCGGGGTGATCGCCTGCGGGGCGATGACCCCCGAACTGCTCGACGCCGAGATCGCCGGGACGAAGGCGCTGACCGGCAAGCCCTTCGGCGTCAACCTGATCACCATGCACCCGCAGCTGTTCGAACTGATCGAGGTCTGCGCCCGCCACGCGGTGACCCATGTCGTGCTCGCCGGCGGTCTGCCGCCCAAGGGCAGCGTCGAGGCGATCAAGGAAAAGGGCGCGAAGGTGATCTGCTTCGCCCCCACGCTCGCGCTGGGCAAGAAGCTGCTGCGCTCGGGCGCCGATGCGCTGGTGATCGAGGGGATGGAGGCCGGCGGCCATATCGGCCCGGTCGCGACCAGCGTGCTGGCGCAGGAGATCCTCCCCGAGCTGGCGGCGGACAGCCTCGTCTTCGTTGCCGGCGGGATCGGCCGCGGCGACATGATCGCGCGCTATCTCGAAATGGGCGCCGCCGGGGTCCAGCTCGGCACGCGCTTTGCCTGCGCGAGCGAGAGCATCGCCCATCCCGCCTTCAAGCAGGCCTTCTTCCGCGCCAGCGCGCGCGACGCGGTCGCCAGCGTGCAGGTCGACCCGCGGCTGCCGGTGATCCCGGTCCGCGCGCTCAAGAACAAGGGCACCGAGGAATTCACCGCCAAGCAGCGCGAGGTTGCCGTCCTGCTCGATGCCGGGAAGGTCGACATGGGCGAGGCCCAGCTGCAGATCGAGCATTACTGGGCCGGCGCCCTGCGCCGCGCGGTGATCGACGGCGATGTCGAGAACGGCTCGCTGATGGCCGGCCAGTCGGTCGGCATGGTCAAGGCCGAAGAGCCCGCCGCCGCGATCATCGCCGCGCTGATGGAGGAATGCGAGGCGGCGCTGGGAGGGCGCTAGGCCCCGGCGCCGCGCGCCCGGCTCAGGCCAGCGCCGCCCACAGCATCCAGCCGCCCGCGGCCACGAACAGCGCCGCGGCGGCCAGCCTGACCGCGCGAAGCGAGATCCGCTCGACCAGTTTCGCGCCCAGCAGCACCGCCGGGACATTGGCGATCAGCATGCCCAGCGTGGTGCCGGCGGTCACCGTCAGCACCGCGTCGAACTGTGCCCCGAGCGCGATGGTGGCGACCTGGGTCTTGTCGCCGATCTCGACCAGGAAGAAGGCCACCAGCGTGGTCAGGAAGGCGCCGCGGCGGTCCTTCGGCTGTTCGTCCTCGTCGAGCCTGTCGGGCACCAGCGTCCACAGGCCCATGGCGATGAAGGAGGCCGCCACCGCGATCCGGAACCATTCGCCCGCGAGCCAGTGGGCGGCCTGCTGGCCGAGCAGCGCGGCGAGTGCGTGATTGGCCAGCGTGGCGAGGAGGATCCCGGCCACGATCGGCCAGGGCCTGCGGAACCGCGCGGCGAGCACGATCGCCAGCAGCATGGTCTTGTCGCCGATCTCGGCAAGGGCGACGAGGGCGGTGGAGGTGAAGAAGGCTTCCATCGGGATTTCCTGGCCGGGCAGATGCGAAACGCAACGACATCGCCGCTCCCGCCCGGCAGGCGGAGAGGCAATGCCATTGGTCTCGCCGGGACGGGTTCCCGTCCTTCCCGCGCCACGGCCTCTCGGCCAAGCATGTTGACGCGGGAAACCGCCGGTGCCGGAATGGCGCGCGCGGCTGGCTACTCCCCAGATGACCCCGCCCGCCTAGAGGTTGGCGGGCGCCCGCGCAAGCCTCTTCAGTGCGCCAGGCCGAGCAGGATCCCGGCCACCTGATCGGGGGCCTCGTCCATCACGAAATGGCTGGTTTCGGCCTCGTGATAGTCCCAGTCGGGCCGCCCCCGAGCATATTCGGCGAAGCGGGTGAAGGGGGTCGGCTCATAGCCGGTGGCGTAGAGATAGACCTTCCGGGGGATCTTGCGCTCCTCGCCCGTGTGGCGGACCGCCTCGAGCAGGGTCAGCAGCGGGTGCAGCCCGACCACGCCGGGGACGATCTCGAAACCCTCGCTGCCGATCGGCGGGATCAGGCCGGGCGTGTGCTTCTGCCGGTCGATGTACCAGCTGTGCTCGTATGCGCCGGTGATGTCCCACAAGCTCTCGTTGTTGTCGGGCAGGAAGGCATCGAGGAAGGCGATCGCCTCGATCCGCGCGCCGAGCAGGGCGGCAAGGCCCGAGATCACCATCCCGCCGTAGGAATGGCCGACGAGGATGAAGCTCTCGAAGCCGGCCTCGGCGATCTGTTCGCGCACGTCGTCAATATGGTCGGAGAGCGTGATGCCCGGATGCAGTTCGTCCTGCCGGGTGCCGAGGCCGCGCAGGGTGCAGACCAGCACGTCGTGGCCGGCGGCCGCGAGATCGGCCTTCGTCTTGTCGTAGGTCTGTCCGCCGCCCCAGGCGCCGTGCACCAGCACGTAATTGGCCATTTCAGATATCTCCCGTGATTGCCGGCGAGCTTAGCCCGTCTCGGCCGATGGACAAGAAAAAGGGGAGGCGCCTCGCGGTGCCTCCCCTTCGTTCATGCCGTATGCGGCGTCACTCAGCCCTTGCGGCCCGAGCGCCAGCCGGCCTGGTAGGTGTCGCCGGCCATCTGGCTGTAGGGCACCGGCGAGACGATCGCGCGGACCGCCAGCTGCTTGTGCTTTTCAACCGTGGTCTTGGCGGTGTTCGGATCTTCGCCCCAGAGGACGTGGATCTCGGTGCCGAGCGGCAGTTCGTGATCGACGGTCGCCAGCGACAGCGCCTTCTTCTCGTTGAAGGAGTAGCCGGTGAACATCGACAGGCCGATGGTGTTGCCGTCAGCGTCGACCACCGCGTCGTAATTGCTGTTGCCGTAGTTGGCGAGCGGCAGGTCGAAGAACTTGTACTGTTCGCCTTCGGGGTCGAACAGCGAACCGACGATCTTCTTCATGTCGTCGGCGTTCCACTCGAGGGTCACCTTCTTGCGCTGGGTGTCCTTGTTCTCGGCCACTTCCTTGAGCGCGTCGGCGCCGTGGAAGTCGTGGTCGAACTTGACGAAGGGGCCATAGCCCAGTTCCCACGGGTTGAGGTAGTAGTCCTCGATCTTCTCGCCGACGAAGGAGCCGCCGATCGAGCCGGTGGCTTCATAGCTGTCGGCGCCGAGCCAGTTGCGATAGTCTTCCAGCTTGTCGCCGGTGTAGATCGCCGGCAGCGGGCTCGGGATCCAGCCGGATTCGAGCGTGTTCGACGGATAGGCGCGGCTGCCGACCGGGATCAGGCCGAATTCTTCGCCGGCCTTGAGGATCTGCTCGCGGACATATTCCTGCTCTTCGTAGGGACCCCAGATTTCGAGGCCCGGCGAACCGGCCATGCCGTGGCGCAGCGTGCGGATCGTCTTGTCGCCGATCTTCATGGTCGACATGTTGAAGAACTTCAGCTTGTCGAGCGGGGCGCCGTTGAGCTTCTCGATCACGTCCCAGGCGCGCGGGCCCTGGATCTGGAAGCGCCAGGAAATGCGGCTGACGGGCTTGCCCATCGGGCGGCTGGGCGAACGCGGGTCGTTGATGACCTCGACGTTATAACCGCCCTTTTCGGCGTGATACATCAGCCAGTTGGCAGCCGGGGCGCGGCCGACATAGACGAATTCCTCTTCCGCCAGGCGGAAGATGATGCCGTCGCCGATGACGTGGCCATAGGGGGTGGTCGGGACGTACTGCTTGGCCTTGTTGACCTCGAAGCCGGCCGGCGAGTTGATCATCGTGTCGGACAGCAGCTTGAGCGCGTCCGGGCCGTTGATGTAGAGGTCGAACATGTGGTGCGACTGGTCGAACAGCACGGCGCTGTGCTGCCAGGCCCACTGCTCGTCGCGCCAGTTGGAGAATTCCGGGGCGACGACCGGATACACATAGGCACCGATCTTGTTGTTGCGCAGCTGGCTGACGATATCGCCGTTCGCCTTGGCCAGCACCTGATTGAGATTTTCAGCCATCAAGTTTTCCTCTCACTTGTGAAAGAATCATATATGCGAAATTTGTATGCAGCACATACAATATTGCGCTAGGGGTTCAAGGGAAAAGAACCGGAAAGTTCGAGGAGCAGGTAGTCATGAACGTCGAAGCGCTGGATCACGTCAACATCATCACCGACAGGCTCGATGAAACCGCCGAATTCTACAGCTCCTTGCTCGGCCTCGTGCGCAAGGATGCGCCGCCGCCGCTGACTCCCGAGACCGCGACCTGGATGTTCGACGAACAGGACCGCGCGATCATCCACATCAACTCGCTCGACTGCTACCGCGCCTACGACCGCGAGATTACCCCGGGCGAACTGACCGGGGCGCTGCACCATGTCGCGCTCAAATGCACCGGCTATGAGCAGGTGCTCCAGCGGCTCAAGGACATGGGCGTCGAATATCAGGAGAACCTCGTCGAGGCGATCAGCCTGCGGCAGATCTTCACCCCCGATCCGAACAATGTCCTGCTCGAACTGAATTTCTTCGCCGACTAGCGGCATCGGGGAATCTGCCGATAGGGCCGGCTCCCCGGCCGTGCTAGGTCCATGGCCTCGGCAGCAAGGGAGCGAGCGGATGGCCATCGGCACGAACAGAACCATCGCGCTGGCCGCGGCCTTGCTCGCCGCGGGCTGCGCCTCCCCGCAGGCTGCCCCGCCGACCACGGTGGCGGACGTCGGCGTGCTGAGCGAGAGCATCCCCTATCCCCGCGGCTATCTCGCCGCGGAGGATCTGCCCGACAGCCTTGCCCTGCTGCCGCCCCCGCCCGCGGAGGGCACGGCCGCCAAGGCCGCCGACCAGGAGGCCTATGCCAGGGCCATGGAGGCGGGCGAGGCGCGCTGGGCGCTGGCGGCATCCGATGCCGATCTCGGCTGGCCGCATGTGGTCCAGGGCTTCGAACCGATCCTCGGCCTCTCGCTCTCGGACGGAAGCCGGCCCCATACCGAAATGCTCCTCCGCCGGGCGATGGCCGATGCCGGGCTTTCGACCTACCGCGCCAAGACTCATTACAACCGCGTCCGGCCCTTCGTCGAGAATGGCAGCGGCAGCTGCACGCCCGGTGACGAAGCCGCGCTGAGGGGCGATGGCTCCTATCCCTCGGGCCATACCGCGATCGGCTGGATGCTTGCGCTGGTGCTGGCCGAGCTGATGCCGGCGAGGGACGACGATCTCCTCCGCCGCGGCTATGATTTCGGCCACAGCCGGGTGATCTGCCGGGTCCACTGGCAGAGCGATACCGCGGCCGGGCGGCTGATCGCCTCGGCCACTTTCGCCCGCCTCCAGGCCGACCCCGTCTTCGCCGCCCAGCGTGAGCGGGCGCGGGCGGAACTGGCGCAGGCGCGAGACGGGGAATAGGGCGGGCAGCGGCGATAAAAGACCATTCCGGCGCAAGATGCTTGACATTGAAAACCATATAGGTTATAAATGCACCCACCCCGCAACCTCGCGGAGTAATGGGAACCGGGAGGCGGCTCGGCCGGCCTGCCTTCCTCCCCGATGCCGCGGACGGGCCTCAACGCCCGCGGCGCAGCGGCCGGCGCATGGGCGCCGGGGACGGTCCCTCGCAGAGGCCGGACCACGCTGAAGGAAGCGACAGGGCACGGGCTGGTCCCGTGCGGGACAGCGCCGGACCTGCGAGCCCGCCCGTGCTGTCCTGCGCTTCCCGACAGGGCCGAACCGGCGCGCGCGGCGGAACAGGCGCATCGGTCACTCGCAGCACTCCCCATCCGCACCGCTTCCCCCGGCACCCGCCGGCCGCGCGGTTCCTGCGTCTGCTTCGGCCAGGGTCCGGGTTCGCCGCCGGATGAAGGCGCGCGGCCGGCCGGTCAGCGTGCCGCCGCAAGCGGATTGACCACCGCCGCGCCGCAGCCCTCGAACCCGTCCTCGCGCAGGACCTGGCGCCAGGTCACGAGCATGGCGTCCAGTTCCGCGTCATTCTCGAGTTCCAGCGGCGCAAAGCTCTCGAGCAGCGCCATGCGCGACCGCAGTTGGAGATTGCGATCGAGCGCGTCGAGGTCGCGCAGCGCGTCCAGCCGGATCTCGGGAGTCATCGTGCCGGGGTAGAGCAGCCCGCTGAGCCCGTCGCGCGCCGCGCCCTCGCGTTCTTCCCATGCGGCCAGGATGCGGATGACGGTATAGGCGTCGAGATAGTCGTTGAACTGCTCGCGGTCCATGGCGTCGAGCGTGCCCGAGGCCAGCGCCGCATCCCAGGCCTCGGTCCGGAAACTGTAGAGCGGCAGGGGGTAGAAACTGCCGCCCGTGCCGATCCCCTGCCCGGCCGCCTCGAGCAGGCCGGGCCAGGTCTCGCCGGCGGCCAGGACCGCCTGGCGATAGGCGGCAACGGCGCTCTCCTTGCAGCTTCCGAGCGAGGCGTGAACCACCGAGGTGCCGAGATTGTAACGCATCTCGTCGCGCACCGCGCGCTCGTTGATCGCCAGCATCCGTGCCTCCTTGCGGCCCTCGAACCATGACTGTGCCGCCAGCGCCAGCAGCACGCCGGCCATCACCACCAGCAGTTCCATGCCCCAGTGCCGCAGGGCCGCCGGTTCCGGCAGTTTCCAATTCCGCTTGAACATCGCGCTTCCCCCCGCCCGCTGAGGCGGCGATCCTAGCGCGGGATCGGGCCGAGGGGAATGTGCCGCGGTGATCCGCTATTCGGCGCTGGCCGTCTCTTCGGGGACGTAGCGCGTCACCGTCAGCGGTTCGCCGCCATCGGGGGTGGCGATGTAGGACCCGTCCTCACCCGGCGCGGTTTCGCTGTAGCAGAGCGGTTCGGTGCTCGTGGCGAAGTCCTGGAAGCAGGTCTTGCCGTCGACGACCGAGAACCGGCCTTCGGCCGGGAACTCGCCCTCGGGCGTGATCTGCGTATAGGTCCCGTCGGGTTTGAGGGTGACGATCGAGGCGGTCCCGTCGGCGGCGGAAACCAGGTAGTCGCCCGCCGGTGAGCCGTTGGCGGTGGTCGTGGGCACGGCCTCGCCCGCGGCCTCGGCCGTCTCCTGCGCCGGTTCGCCCGCGCAGGAGGCCAGCCAGGCCGCCGCTGTGATGATTGCAAGCCTTCGCATGGTACCTTCTCCCATTGCCGCTTCCTCCCGCGCGCAGTTTAGCACGAAAGGGCAAGCGGTTAGAGAGCTTTTCGCGGCTAGACCGGGACCCCCCCGGCGGTGGTCGTGCGGTACATTTCGCGGCGGAAGCCGTCGTAATCGTTCGGGCCGAGATGCATGGTCGCGGCATTGTCCCACATCGCCACCATCCCCGGCTGCCAGCGTAGCCGGCAGGTGAAGGCGTGCTGCACCGTGTGGCGGACGAGATAGTCGATGATCGGATGCGCCTCATGCGTGCTCATCCCCTCGATCCCGACGGCATAGGTATCGCAGATGTAGAGCGCTTCCTCGCCGGTCACCGGATGGTGGCGGACCAGCGGGTGGAAGCTGCCCTTGAGCCCCTGCTCCTGCTTGGCCGCATCGCCGAAGCCGATTGCCTCGCCGCGCAGCCTGGCCTGGGTGGCGAAATTGTTCGCCGCGCTCATATGCACCCGCAGCGGACGGAGCATGTCCTGGTAGGTCCTGCTGAGATGGCGGAAGGCGAGCGCGGTATTGGTCCAGGTGGTGTCGCCGCCATAGGGCGGGCCCTCGACCTGGCGCAGCGTGGTCACGCTCGGCGGTTCGGGGAGGAAGGGGCTGTCGGTATGCCAGCCGCCACCGAACAGGCTCGGCGTGACCTCGTCGGCCTCCTTGATGATCGGATGGACCTCGCGGTGGCCCGCGACCCCCTGGGTATAGGCATCGACCGCGAAGGGGCCGAGCCTGCCGGCGAACTCCTCATGCTCGCCATGGCTCAGGTGCTGGTCGCGCAGGAAGATCATCTTGTGCTTCCACAGCGCCTGTTTGAGGCTCTCGATCCCCTCGTCCGACAGTTCGGGCAGCCGCACCCCGACCACTTCCGCGCCCATCGCCGCGGCCAGCGGCTCGACCACGAAATGGTTGGACTGGAAGGGATGGTTGTCGAAATCGCCGCAAGGGCTGACGCGTACTTCCCACATGGCAGGGACTCCTCTCTCGGCCGCGATTTATACGAATGCATAAGAGGTGGAAAGGGGCTTCGGCCGGGCGGCCCGCTCGCGCGCAGCCCGGCCCCGTTCCGTCACAGTTCGATCACCGTCTTGCCGAAGCTGGCCGGACCCCAGGCATGGGCATAGGCCTTGGGCGCCTCGCCGAATTCGAAGCTGCGTCCGATCACCGGCTCGATCCCGTTGACCTCGACCGCGCGGTTGAGCGCGCGGGCCATGGCGGCCGAGCCGACGAAGATTCCGCGCATGCTGCCGCCGGTCATCATCAGCGCGCGCGGATTGGGGCCGCCCTCGGGCGCGAGCACGCCGATCATCGCCACCTCGCCCTGCGAACGCAGCGCCATCATCGACTGTTCGGCGGTGCCGGCGCCGCCGACCTCGACCACCTTGTCGACCCCGCCGAGCTGCTGGCCGATATGCGCGCCCCAGTCGGGCGTGGTCTTGTAATTGACCCCGATGCCGGCGCCGAAATCCTTCATCCGCGCGAGCTTCTCGTCGCTGGAGGAGGTCGCGATCACCTCGCAGCCGGTCGCCCGGGCGAGCTGCAGCGCGATCATCGAGACCCCGCCGCTGCCGAGCACCAGCACCCGCTCGCCCGGGCGCAGCGCGCGCGGGCCCTCGTGCAGCGCGTTCCAGGCGGTGACCCCGGCGCAGGGCATGCAGGCCGCCTGCGCATAGGAGAGATTGCCGGCGATCGGGACCACCCCGCTCGCGGGCAGCACCACCAGTTCGGCCAGCATGCCGGGGCTGATCCCGTCGCCCAGCGCCGGGCCCATCCGCGGCGGGCCTTCGACCCAATGGGGGAAGAAACTCGACTGGACCTTGTCGCCCGGCCGGACCGAGGTCACGCCGTCGCCCACGGCAACCACTTCGCCCGCGCCGTCGGACAGCGGCACCGCCGCCTGCTTGAGCGCGCCGCCGAAATACTTGCCCGCCGCCACCGCGAAATCGCGGTAATTGATCGACCAGGCCTTCATGCTCACGACCACTTCGCCCGGGCCGGGTTCGGGGTCGGGCAGGGTTTCCTCGAAGAGCTTGTCGAACCCGTCGCTGCCGGCCGGCAACATCCATGCGCGCATCATCGTTCTCCCGTTTGTTTCCGTTCAGGCCTCGCGGCCGTCGCCGCTCCACGTCCGCAGCCCCGGCTGGGTCCGGTCTTCCGCCTTCAGCGCAAGCTGTACCGCGGGGCGATCCGAGACCCGCTCGCGCCAGGCGGCGAGGCGGGGATAGGTTTCGTCGACCTGCAGGTCGGGGAACATCCGGTTCGCCATCACCCCGCAGTGCGAATAGAAATTGATGTCCGCCAGCGAATAGGCCTCGCCCGCCAGCCAGGGCGCCTCGCCCAGCCGGGCCTCGACCTTCTCCAGTGCGTAAACGATCTTCTCGGTCGCATTGGCGAGGTCGGTCTCGGAAAAGCCGGAGCGCGCGGTCATCCATTTCCGGCGCTGGTCGGGCAGCGGCACGTGGCTCATCAGCTCCTCGAAGCTGTCGTCGGCTATGCTCTGCGTGATCACCCTGATCAGCCGGTGCCAGCCGTGCATCGAGACATGGTTCATCACCTGCTCGTCGACGAACTTGTTCCAGTAGCGCATCCGCGCGGCGCCGGCAGGATCGCGCGGGCGTAGCGGCCCGTCCGCGGGATTGGCCTCGGGGAAGGCGTCCTCGAGATATTCGTTGATCACGGTCGTGTGGGTGACGATCAGCCCGTCATGCACCAGCACCGGGACCTGGCCTTCGGGATTGATCGCCTTGAACCAGTCCGAATGCTGCTCGAAGCGGTGCAGGTCGACATAGCGGCTCTCCCATTCGAGCCCCTTCTCGACCAGCGGGATCATCGACTTGAGCGAATTCGCCAGCGGTTCGGCGTGGTAATAGGTGAGGGCCATGCTGTTTCTCCCCTTGGCCTTATGGCGCAAGTCTCAGCCGACTTCGATAGACTCCAGCACCCCGCCGTCGACCGCCCAGTCCTGCCCGGTCACGTGGCTGGCGGCATCGGAGAGGAGGAAGCAGGCCACCTCGGCCAGTTCCTCCGGGCTGCCCATCCGCCGCTGCGGCACGCGCCTGGCGATCATGCCCTTCTGCTCGTCGGGAATCCGTTCGAGCGCCTCGGTCTCGATGAAGCCGGGAATGATGCAATTGGCGCGGATGCCGTGCGGGGCCATTTCCACCGCCACCGCGCGGGTCAGGCCGAGCACGCCGTGCTTGGAGGAGACATAGGCCGGGTTCATCGCCATGCCGCGCTTCGAGCCCATCGAACCGGTGACGAGGATGGTGCCCTTCTTCGCTTCGACCATCGCCGGCAGGACCTTCTGGATCGCCCAGAAGACCGAGGTCAGGTTGACCCTCAGGGTCTCCTCGAACACCGCCGGATCGAATTGCAGGAAGGGTGTGAACCCCCCGGTCAGCCCGGCATTGGCGAACAGCCCCTCGACCGGCCCGAAATGCCCCGCTGCGGCATCGATCGCGTCCTCGAGCTGGTCCTTCTCGCCGACATCGGCGGCAAAACCCGCGGCATTGTCGCCGATCGCGGCGCACACTTCGTCGAGCACGTCCTTGCGCCGCGCCAGCAGCGATACACGCGCACCGCGGGACGCGAGCATCCTGGCGGCTACCAGGCCGATTCCGCTCGAAGCGCCGGTGACCAGGATATGCTTGCCGTTGAAATTCATCCCTGTCCTGTCCTCTCCACGAAGGCCCGCCATGGCGGAACCTCCATATGGTCGGTCCTGTGGGGCGACCACACCTTCTCCATCAATGCTCGTGCCGCAGGCTCATCCATCCCGCAAGCCTCGACATGGTAGCGATAGAAGAATGCCGATACGCGAAAGTTCATGATGCAGTGGATGTGGACGGGGCCGTCATCCGCCTCGAGAGCGGAGGCGAATTCGCGGTAGTGATCGTCTGTGGGCGCGTCGAACGGCACGGGGATATGAATGTAGGCGAGCCCCGCAGCTTTCATCGCCGCATGCGCATCGGGCAGCGACTCGGGATGGTCTTCCAGCGCAAGATTGATCACGCGCTTCACCCCGATAGCGGCCAGTCGCGCCGGGTCGGAGGGGGCGAGCTTGCCCGACGTGGTGATCCGGTCCGACAGCCGCAGCCAGTTGCGGATGTCGATGGGGTCGCGCTTCATCAAATCCTCCAATCGTCACCCCGGACTTGATCGGGGTCAGGCTTGCTTCCGGTCGATCACCGAGAAAGCCTTGTCCCGCATCGGGCGCGGGACGACGAGATTGCAAGGTTGGCGCAGAGCTAGGCCAGCCCCAGCACCTTCGCGGCGTTGTCCTTCATGATCAGCGGCATCACCTCCTCGCGGAAGCCGACCTCGGCCGCGGCGGCCATCCACTTGTCGGGATGGATCAGCGGGAAGTCGGTCCCGAACAGCATCTTGTGCTTGAGCTGGGTGTTTGCGTACTGGATCACCTGCTTGGGGAAGTATTTCGGGCTCCAGCCGCTGAGGTCGATGAAGACATTGGTCTTGTGCAGCGCCATCGACAGGCTCTCGTCGACCCAGGGCCAGCTCGGGTGGGCGAGGATGATCTTCATGTCGGGGAAGTCCACCGCGACGTCGTCGACCAGCATCGGCTGGCCATACTTCAGCCGCATCCCACCGCCGCCGCGCATGCCGGTGCCCATGCCCGAATGGCCGGTGTGGAAGATCGCCGGCAGCTTGTACTCGTTGATCACCTCGTAGATCGGATAGCCCATCTTGTCCGCCGGGTGGCAGTTCTGGGCGATGCCGTGGAACTTGAAGCCCTTGACCCCGTGGTTCTCGATCAGGTCGCGCGCCTCGCGCGCGCCGTACTTGCCCTTGTGCGGATCGATGCTGGCGAAGGGGATGCAGATGTCGTCGTTCTTGTTGGCGAGCTCGGCGACCTCGTAATTGCTCACCCGCTTGGCCCCCATGCCGCTCTCGCAGTCCACGGTGAACATGCAGAAGGCGATCTGCGTTTCGCGGTAGAGCTCGATGATCTCGGGCATCTTGGGGCGCTCGCGGGGGGCCTTGAAATAGGTGCTGGCGGCGTCGAAGAACTTGCCCATCACCGGGTCTTCGGGATCGTGGCAGCTCACCTCGGCGTGGACGTGGACGTCGATGGCGCGGATCTTGGAGAGGTCGATGGGCACGGGACTGATCCTCTGCTCGCAAAAGAAAGAGCCCACCCCCTGCCAAGCAAGGGATGGGCCCGCAATGGTTTTTTCGGAAACTTAGAGCTGGACGATGACCGTCTTGGTTTCCTGGTAGGCGTCAAGGCCCTGCTGGCCCTGTTCGCGCCCGATGCCGCTTTCCTTGTAGCCGCCGAAAGGCAGCGCCATGTCGATCACCGCGTGGCAATTGCCCCACACCGTGCCCGACTTGATCTTGGAGGCGAGCCTGTGCATCGCGCTGACATCCTTGGTCCAGATGCCGGCGCCGAGGCCGAAGCAGGTGTCGTTGGCCATCTTGGCCACTTCGTCGAGATCCTCGTAGCGCTGGGCGACCACGACCGGGCCGAAGATCTCCTCGCGCACCACGCTCATCTGCGGATTGACGTCGGCGAGGATGGTCGGGTTGACGTAATAGCCGCCGTCCGCCGCCGGGGCGTCGCCGCCCATCACGACCGAGGCGCCGTCGCGCTTGCCGGCGTCGATATAGCCCATCACGCGGTCCATCTGTTCCTTCGACACCAGCGGGCCCATGTGGCCATCGGGGTCGAGCGAGGCGCGCGGGGCCCAGAAGCCGGCGGTCTGGCTCATGCCTTCGAGCACGTCGTCGAACACGTCCTTATGCGCGAAGAGGCGCGAACCCGCGACACAGACCTGGCCCGAGTTGAAGAAGATCGAGCCGGCCACGCCCGGGGCGGTGCTGGCGACGTCGACGTCGGGCATGACCACCACCGGGCTCTTGCCGCCCAGTTCGAGCGTCACGCGCTTCATCGTGTCGGTGGCGTTCTTGTTGATCAGCTTGCCGATCTCGGTCGAGCCGGTGAAGGCGATCTTGTCGACGTCGGGATGCTTGACCATGCGGTCGCCCGCGGTGTGGCCGTTGCCGGTGATGATGTTGACCACGCCGGCCGGGATCCCCGCCTCGGTGATCAGATCGGCCAGCTTGAGCGCGGTCAGGCTGGTCTGTTCGGCCGGCTTGAGCACGGGGGTGCAGCCCGCCGCCAGCGCCGGGGCGATCTTGAGGCAGGCCATCAGCAGCGGGAAATTCCACGGCACGATCTGGGCGCAGACGCCGACCGGTTCCTTGACCGTATAGCCGAACACCTGGCCGGTGGGCATGGTGTAGGGATTGAGCGTCTGTCCGCCCGACTTGCCGGCCCAGCCGGCCATGAAGCGGATGTGGCCGACCGCGTTGGGCAGGTCGACATGGGCGGCCATGCCGACCGGTTTGCCGTTGTCGATCGCTTCCAGCTCGGCGAAGATCGCGGCATTGGCTTCGACGAGATCGGCCAGCCGGTGCATGATCGCCTCGCGCTGGATCGGCGGCAGGCCGTACCAGCGCTGGTCGTCGAAGGCGGCGCGGGCGGCGGCGACGGCACGGTCGACGTCCTTGTCCGAGGCGTCGACGACATGGCTGACGATCTTGCCGTTCGACGGGTCTTCGACCTCGATCACGGCGTCATGCGAGGAATCGACCCATTCGCCATTGATGAAGAGCTGCGGCTTGCGCGCGAGGAAGGCCTTGGCCTCCGCGCTGTATTCCCGCTGCGTGCGGTCGATGGTGGTGACTTCGTTCATGTGAAGATCCTTTCCCAAGCGAATCTCTAGGTGTGACTCAAAACTAGCAAATCGGGCGCGGCCTGCCCATGGACAAGCGCCTGCGCATCCGGGGCTTCGCTAACGATCGTTATTATCTGGGGTGCCGTCTGTCGAATCCAATCTTGCATGCGGCAGGCCGTGGCGCCCCGCGGGTCAGCTTCGCGTCTCGAGCGCCTTGTCCTCATTGGCGCGCTTGATGATGTACTGGCGGACGGCCTCGGCTTCCTCCGCATCCATGACGCGCTGGAAGGAGACCATGCCGTTGTCGTGCAGCGCGCCGTCGATCACCACCGCCTTGAAGGCTTCGGCGTTGTAGGCGACGCTCGAACGGCGCAGGTCGGGGTTGAGCGCGCCGGCGATTGCGGCATCGCCATGGCAGGCGCCGCAATAGCGCAGGAACAGCGGCGCACCCACTTTCAGCTGCTCCTCGGTCCCGGTGAACAGCGGCGGGTCGAGCACCAGCTGGTTGAGCGCCGGGGGCGCGGGCAGTTCGCCGCTGGCACCGAGCTTGAACACCAGCAGGCGCGAGATGTTGCGCGCCGGGCCGGACTTGAGGCTGAGCAGGCCGGGCGCGATGTCCCACACTCCGCCCCAGCCGGCGAGCACGGCGACATATTGCTCGCCGTCGATCGCATAGCTCATCGGCGCGGCGATCACCCCGCTCTGGCTCGGGAAGGACCACAGCTTCTCGCCGGTGTCGGCCCGGTAGGCGGCGAATTCCTCGGTCGCCGTGCCCTGGAACACCAGGTTGCCCGCGGTCGCCAGCGTGCCGCCGTTCCACGGCCCGACATAGGGCACCCGCCAGGCTTCCTTGCCGGTCACCGGGTTGAGCGCGACCAGCGCGCCGGTGGTGCCGGCGAGCGTCGCGGCGCGCACCTCGGGGATCGCCGGCATGGCGGTCTGCTCGTAGTCGAGCCCGGTCTGCATGCCCATGTCCGAGGCCTGCCAGTCCTCCTCGGCGAAGAAGGGGAAGCCGGCGAGATTGGCCGGGATATAGGTCAGCCCGGTCTGCGGGCTGTAGCTCATCGGTTGCCAGCTGTGCGCCCCGCCCGCGCCGGGCATGGACACGAACAGCTTGCCGGTCTGCTCGTAGCGGGCCTCGGGGTTGATCTCGGGCTTGCCGGTGACCGGGTCGATCCCGGTCGACCAGTTCATGTCCACCCAGGGCTTGGCCTGGAGGAATTTCCCGTTCGCCGCGTCGAGGATGTAGAAATAGCCGTTCTTCGGCGCATGCAGGACGACGTGCCGCTGCTCGCCGGCGATCTCGATATCGGCGAGCGTGATCTGGGCATTGCTGTCGAAGTCCCAGCGGTCTTCCGGGGTCTGCTGGAAGTGCCAGCGGTATTCGCCGCTGTCGATGTCGAGCGCGACGATCGAGGAAGTGTAGAGATTGTCGCCCTCGGCGGCGCCCTCGGCCGGCAGCCGGTCGTTGGCGGCCGGGTTCCACGGCTCGGCATTACCGGTCCCGAACAGGACCAGGTTGGTCTGCGGATCGTAGGTGATCGAATCCCACACGGTCCCGCCGCCGCCGAGCGTCCACCATTCGCCGCCCCAGGTCGCGGCGGCCTTCTCCATCGCCTCGTTCTCGAAGCCCTCGGCCGGATTGCCGGGCACGGTGTGCCAGCGCCAGACCTGCTTGCCGGTCTGCCAGTCATAGGCGGCGATGAAACCGCGGGCCTTGAACTCGGCGCCGCCCGATCCGATCAGCACCTTGCCCTTGGCGATCCGCGGGGCGCCGGTGATGGTGTAATTGTCGTGGTCGGGGACCACTTCGGTCGACCAGGCGACCGAGCCGTCGGCCTGGTTGAGCGCGACGAGATAGCCGTTGAGCGTGGCGACATAGACCTTGTCGCCATAGAGCGCGACGCCGCGGTTGACCGCATCGCAGCAGGCCGCGGCCAGCGTCGCGCGCGGGACTTCGGGATCGTAGCTCCACTTGAGCGCGCCGCTTTTCGCGTCGAAGGCGAGCACCTTGCTCCAGGCGGTCGCGATATAGAGCACGCCGTCGTGCATCAGCGGGGTCGCTTCCTGGCCGCGGGCGGTGTCGAGATCGGCATACCAGGCGAGGCCGAGCTGGCCGACATTGCCGGCGTTGACCTGTGCGAGCGGGCTGAAGCGCTGCTCGCCATAATCGCGCCCATAGCTCAGCCATTCCTCGGCCGGGGCGGCGGCGATCATTGCGTCGGTCACGCCTTCGGTCGGCAGCGGGCTGCTTTCCGGGGCGGCCTTGCAGGCACTCAGGGTCAAAGCGGCGGCGACGCAGGCCGCCCATCCAAGCAGGCGCATTCTACACTCCCGGGCGCCCCGGAACGCCGGGCGCGGCTTCTTGTGGTGAAGGGCGGGCTTAGGGTTGCCGCGGGACGCCGGTCAAGCGCGTTCCGCGAAATTTTATGCATGCGAACAAGCGAGGCCGGCGCCGGAACGAAAAGGGCGGCCCCGCGGGGCCGCCCTTCCGATTGCGCATGGCGCGGGGTCAGAATTCCTTCTTGACCGTGACGGCCCATTCGCGCGGGCGAGCCGGCGCGACGATGCGCCCGCCGTTGTTGTTGCGCTGGTCGAAGCTCGAATAGAGGTAATATTCGTCGGTGACATTGGTCACCTCGAGCGAGACCGACAGGTCCTCGTCCTGGTTGCGCCAGGTCAGGCGGGCATTGGTGGTGGTGAAGCTGGGCAGGTATTGCACCAGCCGGCTGGCCCCCGTCCCTTCGAAACCGGCGAAGGTTTCGTCCTGGTAGTAGAGGTCGGCGCGCGGGGTGAGCGAGCCGGCGCTGCCGAGATCGATCACATATTGCGCGCCGATCGAGGCCTTCCACTTCGGCATGCCGGTGCCCGGATCGTCGAGCTGAGCGCCCGAGGCCGGATTGACGAAGGTATACTGGAAATCGAGATAGCTGACCGAGCCGGTCAGGGTGAAATCGTCCACCGGCTCGGCGAACATTTCGACTTCCACGCCCTTGATGTCGGCGCTGCCCGAGTTCACGCGGCAGGCCGAGGGCGTCGAATAGATCGGATCCGCGGTCGGGCACGGGCTCGCGGTCGACTGGATATCCGAATATTTGTTGAGGAAGGCCGAGACGTTCAGCCGCAGCCGCCGGTCGAGCAGGTCCGATTTCACGCCCACTTCATAGGCGGTCAGCGTTTCCGGCCCGAACGGCAGGAGCTGGAAGGCGTTGAAGGGACGCGGGTTGGAACCGCCGCCCTTGAAGCCGGTCGAGACCGAGGCATAGGCCAGCAGCGCCTCGCTGAAGCGATAGTCGAGCGCAACGCGGTAGTCGATCTGGTCGCCCTTGTAGGAGGCGGTCTGGCCGGTCAGCGCGCGGACGATCTCGGTCAGGTTCCCGTCGCCGTCGCAATCGGCCGCATCGGGCCCTTCGAAGCCTTCGCCGTAGCAGACCCCCACCGGATCGAGGAAGCCGTTGATGCTCCCGTCGAGATTGTAGCGGTAATAGGTCTGGTCCTTGCTCTCCTCGGTGTAGCGGATGCCCGCGTTGAGGTTGAGGCTCGGGAGCACTTCCCAGGACATGTTGGCGAAGGCCGCCTTGGCGTCGGCATCGACCGTGTCGGGCTGGCGGAACTGCAGCGGGTAAGGCGCGACGTAGCGCAGGTCCTGCGTCGAATCATAGACCGAGGACTGTTCGAAATAATAACCGCCCAGCGTGAAGAACAGCGTGTCGGTCGCCTCGATATTGAGGCGGAGTTCCTGGCTGAAGCTCCAGTTCGAGAGGTTGTTGATCCCGTAGCCCGTGCGCGCCGGGGAAATGTCGCCGTCGGCCGCGAAATAGGTGTCGAACTCGCGGTAACCGGTGATCGAGGTCAGCTGCAGCTGCTCCGCAATGTCCCAATTGGCCTGGCCCGACACGCCCCAGCCGCGATATTTGGTGCGGTTGGAGCCGGAGGTTTCCTGCATGATCGTGCCGCCAGCGCCGAAGGGATCGCCCGGAATGACCGGCACGAAGGCGCCGCCATAGGCGCTGCCGTCGACCTGGAAGTTGCAGAACTTGCCGCAGATGAAGCGATCGTCCAGCGGCAGCCCGCCCGGCGTCAGTATGTTCGGATTGGCGTTGCGCCGGGTGGCGTTGAGCACCTGGCCCGCACCGGTGCGATCGTCGTCGGTGAAATCGCCGATCAGGGTGAAGTCGAAGGTGTCGGCCGGCTCCCAGCGCAGGATCGCGCGCGCCGCCTGGTAGTTCGTCCCGCCGAGCTTGGCCACGCGGCAGTCATCGGTGAAGATCGCGCGCTGCTCGCCGCCGGCCGGGTTGATCTCCTCCGCGACCCCGTCGGCATTGATGAAGGTATCGCCGCCGCCGGCCGGATAGACGCAGCCGAAATCGAGCTGGTCGACATAGCCGTCCTGCCGCTTGGCCACGCCCGAGATACGCGCGAACAGCGTGTCGGTAAGCGCGAAATCGGCCGCCGCGCGGACCGAGATCCGGTCGCGCGAGCCGTAGCTGGCCTCGGCCATGCCCGAGGAATCGCCATTGGGTAGCCGCGAATACATCTTCACCGCGCCGCCGATCGAGTTGCGGCCCGACAGCGTGCCCTGCGGGCCGCGCAGGATTTCGACCCGGTCAAGGTCGAGCGTGTCGAAGATCGCCCCGGTCAGCGAGGGATAATAGACGTCGTCGATATAGATGCCGACGCCCGGTTCGTAGGCCGGATTGAAGTCGTTCTGGCCGATGCCGCGGATCGAGGCCGTGACCGAGGGGCCGAAGGCCGCGGTCTGCGGACGGATCTGGACGTTGGGTGCGCTGTCGGCGACTGTCGCCAGGTCGTTCATGCTCTTGGCGTCGAGCTCCTCGGCCGTGACCGCGGTGATCGCCAGCGGCGTGTCCTGCAACAGCTGTTCGCGGAACTGGGCGGTGACGACGATGTCGCCTTCGCGCAGTTCGGTCTCGCCGTCCTGCGCCACGGCGGGCGTTCCCCAGCACAGCGCCAGCGCCACTCCGGACGCCCCGATTGCGAGCGCCCGCTTCCTATTCTGTGTCCTCATGATTCACTCCTCTCCCTAACGCCACCTGGCGTTCCATCTGTCCGGTTGCCCGGATTTCTGTTCACCGCTGCCCCATACAGCGGGCGAATCCCGTATTCGGCGCTCTGCGGCGCCCGTGTCCCGGCGGGCCTTTTACCATGCCTTGCGCGGGGTTTGTTATTCTTATAATTATTTCAGGTTGAATACCTTCCGGGCGTTGTCTTCCATCAACAGTTTCTTGTCCTCGGCGCTCAGCGCCATCCGGTCGTAAGCGGCCACTTCGTCGGAGCTCTGCTGGTAGGGATAGTCCATCGCATAGAGCACGCGCTCGGGCCCCATCACCTCCATGCAGAACTTGATCGCCGGTTCCCAGCCGCAGCCGCTGGTGGTGATCCAGATGTTGTTGCGGAAGTAATGGCTGACCGGGTGCCGGAGCTTGACTGGCGGCTGCCCTCCGCGCAGGCCGGCGCGGCCATCGGCATTGCCCTGCATCCAGTCGAAGCGGTAGAGATGCAGCGGCAGGCATTCGCCGAGATGGCCGATCACCAGCTTGAGTTTGGGGAAGCGGTCGAAGGCGCCCGAGAACACCAGCCCCATCGTGTGCAGCCAGACGTCGTGCGGGAAGCCGGCCAGCGCACCGAAGAAGCCGCGGGTCTCGTAATGCGGCGCGTTGTAGGGCGCGGTCGGGTGGATGTAGAGCGGCGCGTCATGCGCCTCGAGCGCCTCGAGGATCGGCCAGTAGTCCTGCTCGTCGATATAGCGGCCCTGGAAATGCGAATTGAGCACCGCCCCGTTCAGCCCCAGCGTGCCGAGCGCGCGGTCGAGCTCGCTGACCGATCCGGCCACGTCGCGCGGGTCGAAGGCGGCGAGGGCGGAGAAGCGGTCCGGATGGCGCGCGCAGGCCTCGGCCGCGATGTCGTTGGCTGTCCGCGCCAGCGGCGTGCCCTCGCCCGGGCGGACCACCTGCACGCCCGGCGCGGTCAGCAGCAGGAGCTGCCGGTTGATTCCGAATTCGTCCATGTGCGAAAGCCGCAGCCCGCCGAGGTCCTGCAGCATTTCCTGGAGGCTCGGCATTTTCGCGAACATGCCCGCCATCCGCAGCGAATCGTCGTCGGGCGCATCGCCGCTGTCGAGATAGGCGGTCTGCGCCTTGACCAGCTCGGGGAAGGTCCAGGCTTCCTCGGTCGCGATCCGCTGATAGGGCGCGTCGCGGTCGACATGCCCCGCGCGCGGGGCGAGCCCGATCCGCGTCCGATGGCTGAAGTCCTCCTCGAAATACCCCTTGAGCCCCTTTTCGCTGCCGTCGGGCAGTTTCACCATCCTCTTGCTCCCTTGCCTGGGGCGGTCTCGCGCCGCCTCGAATATGCTGTTGTCGCCCGTGCCTGGGCCGGGCCAGTCAGAACATCGCCCGCGGATTGGGCGGATTGTCCGGCACGCTCTGGGTCACGTCCCAATGCTCCACGATCCTGCAGTCCTCGACCCGCAGGATGTCGACCGCCGCCGCGCCAGGGTCATCGGGCGAGGACTGGCCGTGCAAATGGACCACGATATAGGGATCTTCCACGATCATGCGGTGGACGGTCATCCGGTGCTGCGGGTTGTTCCGGTAGATCGGCTCGAGAAAGGCGATCGCCGCCGCGCGCCCGTCCTGCGCCATCGGATTGTGCTGGATGTAGTTCTCGGCGACGAAGGTTTCGTATGCCTCGCGCACCTTGCCCTGGTCGTAGAACAGCGTCTTGAAGCCCTCGGCGACCTCGCGCAGGCATTCCGGCTCGGCGGCTTTTCCCGCCGCCAGGCTGGCGGGCGGATCTCCGGCCTCGCCCGCCGCGTCGGCGCAGCCGCCAAGCCCCGCGCCCAGCACTGCCAGCAGGGCCGCAGCCCGCAGCAGCATCAGCCCTGTTCCTGTCCTGCCAGGGCAATGCCGAACTTGGGATGCGCGAAATGCATCGGCACGTCCTGGCGATAGGGCCAGGTCTGGCGGTGCTCGCTCGCCGGCAGCAGCCGGTCGGGGCCGAGCGGGTCCTCGGGCCAGGTCTTCTCGGCCGGCTGGAGATGGGCGGTGGTATGCGCCCAGCCATTCTCGTAATCGCCCTGCCACTGCATCATGTAGTCGAGCCGCTGGATCTTCCAGACCCCGTCTTCCTTGACGTAGTCGTTCTCGTAAATGCCCGCTTCCATGAATTGCTGCGGCATCATCTCTTCCTTGGTGTCCTGGAAGTCGTCATGCCAGCCGCCGAGCAAGATGCCGTGGAAACGGCCCTTGGCGCTCTGCCGGTCGGGGGCGACGGTGATGATGTCCTGCATCTGGAAATGGTCGAGCAGCAGGCCGTTGACCGGGCCCGGGCGGCCGCCGGTGAAGCGCCCGGCGATCCAGTCGCCATAGAGCCGCTTGACCCCGGCATGGCCGACATATTCGCCCGAGAGGAAGACCACGCAGCCGTCTTCGGCAAACAGGTCCGCCACTTCCTCGGGACGGTTGAAGTCGATGTAATAGCCATAGGCCCAGTGCAGACGGCGGATCGCCTGGATATCCTCCAGCACCCCGACCTTGTGCTCGAGCTCGGCCAGGCGTTCTTCCGTCGTCTTCGTCATTCGACTCTCCCATTGTGACCTGATGGCTTTGATGCAAAACTAACGGGCGTTAGAGTTTTTGCGAGAGGAAATTTACGCAAATGAACAAGGAATCCCGTCCCTGGGAAGGACGCGTCGCTTTCGTCACCGGCGCGGTGACCGGGATCGGTCTGGGCGTGGCGCAGGCCTTCGCCGATGCCGGGATGAAGCTCGCGCTGAGCTACCGCAACGAGGACGACCGCAAGCGGACCGAGGAATGGTTCGCCGCCAAAGGCTATGAACAGCCGCTGTTCATCAGGCTCGACGTGACCGACCGCGAAGGCTTCGCCGCCGCCGCGCAGCAGGTGGTCGATCGCTACGGCGAGGTCCATGTGCTGGTCAACAACGCCGGGGTCTCGGTCTTCGGCCCGACCGACGAGGCGAGCTATGACGATTACGACTGGATCATGGGGGTCAATTTCGGCGGCGTGGTCAACGGGCTGGTGTCCTTCCTGCCGCGGATCAAGGCCAGCCACGGCCGCCGCCACGTGGTCAATGTCGCCAGCATGGCCGCCTTCCTCCCCGGCCCGCAGGCGGGCATCTACACCGCCAGCAAGTTCGCCGTGCGCGGGCTGACCGAGAGCCTGCGCTACAATCTTGCGCCTTACGGGATCGGCTGCTCGCTGTGCTGCCCGGCGCTGACTCGCACCAATGCCTGGGCCAGCGCCAGCAAGCGGCCCGAGGGCTTCAAGGACAGCGGCTTCGCCCCGGCGAAGCCGGGCGAGCTCGAACAGTTCGGGACGGCCTTCGAGGAGGGGATGGCCCCCTATGAGGTGGGGACCAAGATCCTCGCCGGCATGACCCGGCAGGACGGGCTGATCCTGACCCATCCCGAGCACGGCCCCGATTTCGAGGAAATCCACGAAAAGCTCATGGCCGCCCTGCCCGACGAGGAAGCCCCGGCCGGGCGGCTCAAGATCGAGGAATTGCGCCGCAAGGCCATGCGCGATGCCGAGGCCGGGCTGGTGATCAAGCTCGACGATCTCACCTGAGCGCGAGCCCCCTCGACTCATCCCGCCGCCGCGCTATCCTGCGCGGCGGATGGGAAGCCTAGGAGGCCTGACATGTGCGATGAAACCGATCTTGCCAATTTCGACCGCCTGAAGCCTGCGACGGGGCGGGTCAACCGCCGCCAGTTCGGCGTGATGGGGGCCGCTGCCACGCTGGCCGCCTGTGCCAGCGGCCCGGCCGAGGCCGGGGATGCCAGCGCGCTCGCCGAAGGCGATGTCACCGTGACCACCCCCGACGGGACGATGGACGGCTTCTTCGTCCACCCGGCCGACGGGGCGCATCCGGCGGTGATTATCTGGCCCGACATTGCCGGGCTGCGCGACGCCTTCAAGAACATGGCCCGCCGGCTTGCCGCCTCGGGCTATGCGGTGCTGGTCGCCAATCCCTTCTACCGCGACAAGCCCGCGCCGCAATTCGCCGACTTCGCGGATTTCCGCGAGAAGGACGGCTTCCAGGCGGTCGGCCCCTGGCGCGCGAAGATGACGCCCGAGGCGATCGGCCGCGACGCGGTCGCCTTCGCCGCCTGGCTCGACGCACAGGATGCGGTCGATCCCGCGCGCGGCATCGGCACCCAGGGCTATTGCATGGGCGGCCCGCTGACCGTGTGGAGCGCGGTCGGCACCGGCCGGGTCAAGGCCTGCTGCTCCTTCCACGGCGGCGGCCTCGTCACCGAGGATGCGCAGAGCCCGCACAAGCTGCTCGGCCAGACTGACGCCCGCTTCCTGATCGCGGTGGCGCAGAACGACGATGCCCGCGCGCCCGAGGAGAAGACCGTCTTCGCCGAAGCCGCCGCCGCGGCCGGGAAGGAGGCCGAGGTCGAGGTCTATGCCGGCGATCACGGCTGGACTGTGCCGGATTCGCCCGTTTACGCGCAGGAAGCGGCCGAAAAGGCCTGGGCGCGCCTGCTGGCGACCTACGCCGCCGCGCTCTGACGCGCAGCCGGGGGGAGGCGATGCGGAACCATCTGACCACGCTGGCGGCCTGCGTCTTGCTCGCCGCCCCGCTGGTGCCGCTGGCGGGGCAGGAGCCGGGCGACGAGAAGGTCGTGATCGATGCCGGGCAGATCGATCGCACGCTGCGCGGCTTCGTCACCGGCAAGCGCGTCGCCGGCGCCTCGATCCTGGTCTACCAGGACGGAGAGGAAGTGCTGTTCGACGCCGAAGGCCTGGCCGACCGCGAGAGCCTCAAGCCCTTCGCCCGCGACACGCTGCTGCAGGTCTTCTCGATGACCAAGCCGGTCACCGGCGTGGCGCTGATGCAATTGTGGGAGCAGGGGGCCTTCGGCCTCGACGATCCGCTCGCCTGGCACCTGCCGGAATTTGCCGGGCTGCAGGTTTTCGACGGGGTCGCGGCCGATGGGTCGCTCCGGCTGCGCGCGCCGAAGCGGGCGGTGACTATCCGTGACGTGCTGCGGCACACGGCCGGCTTCACCTATGGCAATGCCGACCATCCGACCGATCCGGTGTGGGAGGAACTCGATCCGCTTTCGAGCGACAACACGCTGGAGCAGTTCGCGGCGAAGATGGCGCAGGTCCCGCTGCTGTTCGATCCCGGGACCCATTGGCACTACAGCGCCGGGGTCGATGTCCAGGCGCGGCTGGTCGAAGTGCTCTCGGGCCAGGGCTTTGCCGACTATGTCCGCGAGCACATCTTCCTTCCGCTCGGCATGGCGGACAGCGGATGGCGCCGCAGCGGGGAGGACCTCGCCCGGCTTGCCGTGCCCTATGGCGTCGACGCGGAGGGCCGGTTCACCCGCATGCCCGAGGAGGAACGGCTCGAGGCCAATTTCCAGGGCAGGCCCATGACCATGGGCGGCAGCGGCATCGTCACCACGGTGGACGACTACATGCGCTTCGCCCGCATGCTGCTGGGCGAGGGCACGCTCGACGGGGTGCGCATCCTCCGCCCCTCGACCCTGCGGCTGATGGCGAGCGACCAGCTCGATCCGGCGATCCCGCAGGGCAACCGGCTGTGGCTCCCGTCCAAGGGCAGCGGCGGGTTCGGCTTCGATTTCTTCGTCCGCACTGCGCAGCCGCAGTCCCCGCAGGAGAACCGCGGCGCGGTCGGCGAATTCTTCTGGGACGGCTATCCCTCCATGCTGTTCTGGGTCGATCCGGCCAATGCCATGGCGGTGGTCTTCGCGGCGCAGAAGGTCCCTTTCGACGGCACGCTCCACCACGATATCCGCGATGCGGTGTACGGCGCCGACTATCGCGGCCCGGCGGGGGACTGAGCGCAGGCGGCCGGGGACGAAGCGGGCGCTAGCCGAACCAATAGGCCGTCCCGCGCATCTCCAGGCTTATTCGCGGCGGGGCGTCGGCCGGGGCCAGCGGGTTGTCGAAGGCGCCATGCGGCATCAGCTGCGCGCGCGCCGGGTCGCTTTCGCTGGTCTTGAAGACGATCGCCTCGTCGCGCGTGAGGCCGGAATAATAGCTCCAGCGGTGCTGCGGGTTATAGGCGATCAGATAGTTCTCGAAGCTCCATTCGGGGGCGCCGGGCGGATCGAAGATCGCGTCGCAACCGATCATGTCGTCCATGGTCAGGCTGGGCCATTCGCACAGCGCCAGCGGGACGTCCTGCGGCGGATCGGACAGCACGCGCCAGACATTGTATTGCGCGCTGCGCAGGATCGTCCGGCCTTCGGGCGCGCCTTTGGCCCGCCAGGCAGCGGCGGTGTCGCGCGCCATGTCGACATGGGCGAAACGCGCCGGGTGCGAATTGTCATGCGCCTCGTTGGCGCCCAGCCTTTCGGAAAAGCGCAGGATGCCGTGGCCGGTGACCTGCACCGCATCGGCCCCGGTCAGGCGCAGGAGCAATTGCTCGATCTCGCCGGCATGGACGGCGGCGACCTGTTCCAGGTCGGTCAGGTCGGCCACTGCGCTCCGGTGCGCGACGAGGGTGAAGCCCTCGACGTCGAGCGAACAGTCCCGCCCGCGGGCGTCGCGGATCGCGACTTCGCGCGGGGCCAGCGGCACGAAATCCTTCTCATGCGCATTGGCATAGAAAAACGGCCTTCTTTCGGTGCGTTCGCTATAGCCGATCGCGGCCCTGACATCCTCTCCCATCGCGGCCCTCCCAAGCCCTGGAACTACGCCGTCAGGCGTAATCCTCCGTGTCGATCGTGTTCCGCATCACTTCGGGATAGCGGTGCCCCGAGACGGTCTCCTGGTTGAGGATTTCGCCCGCCTTGTCCAGCACCTCCTGCGGCACCGCAAGGCCGGCGGCCAGGAAATTCTCCTCCATGTGCGGGATGCTGGTGGTGCCGGGGATGGCATGGACCATGTCGTCGCGCGAGAGGACCCAGGCCAGCGCGAGCTGGGCCGGGCGCAGGTCGGCCTCGTCGCACAGCGCGAGATAGTCCTCGATCAGCGCAAGGTTCCTGGGCCAGTTCTCGGAGGAGAAGCGCGGATGCGAGACGCGCAGGTCCTTTTCCTCCAGCTTGCCGGGATCCTTCATCACCCCGCAGACCGCGCCGCGCGCGACCGGCGAGAAGCAGACCAGCGCGATGCCGAGCTCGGCGCAGGTTTCGAGCACGCCGAGTTCGGGATTGCGGGTCCACAGCGAATATTCGGTCTGCACCGCGGCCATCGGATGCACCGCATGGGCTTCGCGGACATGGGCGGAATTCCATTCGGACACGCCATAGGCGCCGATCTTGCCGGCCTCGATTGCCCGCTGCATCGCCCCGACGCTGTCGGCCACCGGCACCTTGGGGTCGAAGCGGTGCATGTAGAACAGGTCGATATGGTCGGTCCCGAGCCGGGCGAGGCTCGCATCGAGCGAGCGGGTGATCGCCTCGGGGCTGCAGTCGATCCCGCGGCGCGGGCCGTCGACGATGATCCCGGTCTTGGAAGCGAGCAGGAATTCGCCGCGGCGGTGCATCACCGCTTCGCGCAGCAATTCCTCGTTCTTGCCCAGGCCATAGATATTGGCGGTGTCGAGATGGTCGTAACCGAGGTCGAGCGCTTCGTTGAGCAGGCGGACCGCGTCCTCGCGCGAGGGCGGGGTGCCATAGGCCCAGGACAGGTTCATGCATCCCAGGCCAATGGAATGGACGTCGCGGCCGGCCAGTCGGCGTTTCATGGTCTACCTCTTCGGAGCTGGAAAATAACAGGGTCGCCGGACGGAAGCCCGCCCGGCGACCCTCTTAGACAATCCTGCCCCGCGAGGCCAAGGCCCCGATCGGCCCCGGGGCGCCGGTCAGGCGGCGAGCTGCCCCTTGGCCCAGCGGATATAGTCGTTGATCGCGTTGTTGATCGTGCCGGTGGCGGCGACGTAGTCGTCATGGCTCTCGTCGATATTGACCGAGCGCCACTTGGCCTGGTGCGCGGCGAGCGCCTGGCGGATGTCGAACAGCCGGTTCGAGAATTCATCGGCCAGTTCGGGCCGGCCGGCGAGGCGCGGATCGCTGGCGATCTCGCGAATCAGATTGCCGGTCTCGCCGCTGAATTCCCCCCGCAGGGCCAGCAGGTCCTTGTTGCGTTGCTTGTCGTTCCGGCGGACGGCGCTGTAGATGTCACCGTTAATCCGTTCCAGCCGGCCGAGCACCATGTCCAGTTCAGCCACGACCTCTCTCCCAGATCTGTTGTCTGGCAAGGGTTAATCGCAAGAGAAGATTGGTAAAAGGTTACCGGAGCAAAGCTTCGGACGGTCTGCAAAAAGGGCCGGCCCCGCAAGGCCGGCCCTTTCGCCGATGTCACTGGCCCGGGTCGCGGCTCAGGACCAGCCGTCCTGCGCCTCGAGGCTGGCGGCGAGTTCGCCGATCACACGGTAGCAATCGAGCACCTGGGCAACCGAGCTGTTGGGGTCGCGGCCCTCGCGGATCGCGGCGATGAATTCGCGGTCCTGCAGTTCGATCCCGTTGTTCGAGACGGTCGTCCCGGTCAGGTCGATCGGCTCTTCCTTGCCGGTGACGAGATCGTCATAGCGCGCGATATAGGTCGCGCTGTCGCCGATATAGCGGAAGAAGGTGCCGAGCGGCCCGTCGTTGTTGAACGAGAGCGAGAGGGTGCAGATCGCCCCGCTTTCGCTCTTGAGCTGGATCGACATGTCCATCGCGATGCCGAGCTCGGGGTGCTTGGGTCCCTGGATCGCGTTGGCGGTGACGATCCTGCCGGCCTGGTAGGCGAAGAGGTCGATCGTGTGCGCGGCGTGGTGCCACAGCAGGTGGTCGGTCCAGCTGCGCGCCTCGCCCTTGGCGTTCATGTTCTTGCGGCGGAAGAAATAGGTCTGCACGTCCATCTGCTGGATGTTCAGTTCGCCCGCGACGATCCTGTTATGGACATACTGGTGGCTCGGGTTGAAGCGGCGGGTGTGGCCGACCATGCAGACGAGGCCGGTTTCCTGCTGCTTCTTCACCACCGCTTCGGCATCGGCCCAGCTGTCGGACAGCGGGATCTCGACCTGGACGTGCTTGCCCGCGTCCATGCAGGCCAGCGCCTGTTCGGCGTGCATCTGGGTCGGGGTGCACAGGATCACCGCGTCGACGTCGTCGCGCGCAAGCGCTTCGGACAGTTCGGTGCCCGAGTGCTTGGCGCCGTATTTGGCGGCAACTTCGGCCGCCTGTTCGGCGCGGCGGGAAATGACCGAGGTGATTTCCACCCCGTCGATATTCTTGAGTCCGTCGAGGTGCTTTTCACCGAAAGCACCGGCGCCGGCGAGGGCGATACGCATAGCAAACTCCCTCTCCCCCTCAGGGGAGACGGCCGGGGAGAGGGGCTGTCTCTCGCGCCGGCCCGTAGCAAGGTGGTTGGGAGGACAGCCCCCTCTCCCAACCCTCTCCCGGAAGGGGAGAGGGCGATTGAAACTCAGCTCGTCAGGCTGTGCCCGCTCATGACCGAGCGCGGCTCGAGCGCTTCGCCCGCGGTGTCCTCGGGCTGGAGCAACAGCGCGCCGAGCGCGGTGTTGGAGGCCGGGATGTGGTAGAAGCGATAGAGGTCCTTGACCTTGTCGCCCAGCGCGCCGCGCATGATCAGCCACATGACCAGTTCGATCCCCTCGGAGCCCGCCTCGCGCAGATAGTCGATATGCGGCTTGAGGCTGAGCGCTTCGGGATCGGAGATCAGCTGCTCGATGAAGTCGAGGTCGAACTCCTTGTTGATCAGGCCGGCACGCGGACCCTGCAACTGGTGGCTCATCCCTCCGGTGCCCCAGACATGGACGTTGAGGTCCTCGGGGAAGCTCTCGACCGCGGCCTTGATGCTGTCGCCGAGGTTGAAGCAGCGGCGGCCCGAGGGCGGGGGATAGGTCACCACATTGACCGGGAAGGGGATGACCTTGCAGGGCCATTCCTCGGGCTCGCCGAAGATCATGCTGAGCGGCACGGTGCAGCCGTGGTCGACGTCCATGTCGTTCATGATCGTCATGTCGAAATCGTCGAGGATCAGGCTCTGGGCGATATGCCAGGCGAGATCGGGATGGCCCACCACGTCGGGCACCGGGCGCGGGCCCCAGCCTTCGTCGGCCGGCTTGAAGCTCTCGGCGCAGCCGATCGCGAAGGTCGGGATGATGTTCATGTCGAAGGCCGAGGCATGGTCGTTATAGACCAGCACCACGACGTCGGGCATGTTGCCGGGCTGCTTGATCCATTCCTTGATCGGCTCGTAGCCCTTGAACACCGGGCCCCAGTATTCGTTGCCGCTGGTGTTTGTCTGCAGCGCGGCGCCGAGCGCCGGGATGTGGCTGGACGTGATGCCCGTAGTAACGCGTGCCATGATCAGAAACCTCCCTTGATCGAGCGCACGCCCTCGGGGGAGCGGCCGCCGTCGATCATCATCCTTGCGTATTCTTCCTGGGTCATGCCGGTCATCGAACCGGCCGCGAACTGGAAGCTCTTGCCATCGGTCGAGAACAGCTTGGACAGGAAATAGACATTGCCGCCCTCGTCGATCATCGCGTTGTAATTGCGGTCGAGCACGGCCTGCTTGGCCGCGGGGGTCAGATCCCATTCGTCGAGATAGGCGCTTTCGTCGGCGAGGAAGCGCTTGCGGTTCGCGTCCTTCATCAGGCTCATCGCGAACTGGTTGAGGTGGTAGCCCTTGCGCGCGCGGGCCGCGGTGAACACGCGGGTGCCGGGGATGTCGTCGAAGGCGGCGAGATATTCGTGGATGTTAATCCGCTCTTTCTTGTCTGGCATTTCAGGAGTCCTCAGGCTCTTTCCATTCGTAATTCAGGGGTGCTTCGCGGAAGGCGAAACGGTCGAGATGACGCTCGATCACGCCGCGCAGGTGCAGATTGCGCTCGGGATCGGCGGTGGTCAGGGTGATCGCGATGCCCTCGGGCAGCGCCTGCATCGCGGCGCTTTCGAGATCGGAGAACGGAAACCCGCCCATGCCGTCGGCGTAGCTGGTCGCCATCTTGTGGCTCCAGTGCTTCACCAGCTGCTGGATATAGCGGTCGGGCTTCTCGCAGCGCGCGAAGCCCATGGCGATGGAGGCGGTTTCCGTTTCGCTCAAAGTCCCTTGTCCTTCAGAATGCGGTCGAGGCGGGGGTACACCTTACGCGCATTGCCTTCGAAGATGGCGTGTTTCTCTGCGTCAGAGATATCGAGCGCGTCGATATAGCGCTTGGTATCGTCGAAATAATGGCCGGTGGTGGGATCGATCCCGCGCACCGCGCCGACCATTTCGCTGCCGAACAGGATGTTCTTGTTCTCGATCACGTCGGCCAGCAGGTTGATCCCCGGCTGGTGGTAGACGCAGGTGTCGAAGAAGACGTTGTTCATCAGCAGCTGGTCGAGGCTCGGCTGCTTGAGCATGTCGGCCAGCCCGCGGTAGCGGCCCCAGTGATAGGGCACCGCGCCGCCGCCATGCGGGATGATCAGCTTCAGCTTCGGGAAGCGGCTGAACAGGTCGCCCTGCAGCAGCTGCATGAAGGCGACCGTGTCGGCCGCGAGGTAATAGCCGCCGGTGGCGTGCATCGCCGGGTTGCAGCTGCCCGAGACGTGGATCATGCCGGGCACTTCGAGCTCTTCCATGACCTCGTAGATCGGGAACCAGTATTCGTCGGTCAGCGGCGGATGGGTGAAATGGCCGCCGCCCGGATCGGGGTTGAGGTTGCAGACGACGAAATTCAGCTCCTCCACGCAGCGGCGCAGTTCCTTGACGCTTTCGCTGAGGTCCGACTTGGGGCTCTGCGGCAGCATGCAGCCGCCGATGAAGGTGTCGGGAAACAGCTGGGTGACGCGGTAGATCAGGTCGTTGCAGCGCCGCGCCCACTCGCTCGCCACCGCCTGGTCGCCGACATGCGGGGCCATGGCCGAAGCGCGCGGGGAGAAGATCGTGAAGTCCGCGCCGCGTTCCTTGATCAGCTTGAGCTGGTTGGCCTCGATCGTCTCGCGGATCTCCGCGTCCGAGATCTCGGGATAGGGCGGGCATTCGGTGCCGTTCTTGTAGGCGGCCTTCTGTTCCTCGCGCCACGCATCATGCCCCTTGGGGAGCACGGTGTAATGGCCATGGCAGTCGATAATCAGCGTCATGCTGGCTAGTCCCTCTCGCTCTGTCTGGTCGCGGCGCGGCGCTGGAGCAGCACCGTCCCGCGGGTCATTACCGGTTCCACGCCCAGCCCTTCGAGGGTGCGCGCGCTTTCTTCCATCTCGGCCGCACGGCGCAGGCCGTGAGTCGCCATCCGCTCGCGGTTATAGGCCACCCGCTCGGCCCAGGGCCATGCCTTCTCCGAGGCATCGAGCGAGGCCATGACCTCGTCGAACACGCCCGCGGCCTCGGCCGCAGCGGCGCATTCGCTCGAGAGAGCCTCGAGCCCCTTGACCATGACCGAGCGGATCATCTTGATCGCGCTCGCCCGGCCGATCTCCTCGCCGACCATGCGGGTCTTCGCAAAGCCCAGCGCGTTCAGCCGTTCCCCAGCTTCGCCGGCCGCCTTGCCGGACAGCAGCAGCGGGACGCCGAGCGCGGCGGGATCGACCGGGGCCATCACCGCGACATCGACATAGCGCCCGCCATGGGCCTCGACATGGGCGGCGGCGGCACGCTTGGTTTCGGGCGCGACCGAATTCATGTCGCACCAGATCGCTCCCGGGGCGAGATGCGGCGCATAGGCGGCGGCGGCGGGCAGGGCCTGGTCGGCGGTCACCAGCGAGAGCACCAGCGGCGATCCGGCCAGCGCCGCACCGCAATCGGCGGCTTCGCCGATCTGCAGCTCGCGCATGGCCTGGTGCTTCGCGGGATCGAGGTCCCAGCCGATCGCCCGCGCGCCCCACTGCCCGGCACGGGCAAAGGTGAAGCCGGCTTCGCCGAAGCCGATCAGCGTTACCATGGGCTGTGTCTGGGTCATTTCGACTCTGGCATCCTTTGTGCGGCTCTCTAGAGAATGTATGTATTGCTTACAAGTTTTCGAGAGCGCCGCGGGCGGCCAGACGCTTGACGCGAAAGGCTGGCGGGCGCAATCGCTGCCACCGCATTCCAGAGGGAGAAAATTCACATGGCCGGAGTCGTCGTCCAGAATATCGAACGCGCGGACAAGGCAATCGTCGACGGGCTCGGCGCCTGCGGCGTCGCCACGGTGCACGAGGCGCAGGGGCGCAAGGGCCTGCTCGCCAGCTACATGCGCCCGATCTATTCGGGCATGCGGGTAGGCGCCAGCGCGGTGACGATCAGCGTTCCCCCGGGCGACAATTACATGGTCCATGCCGCGATCGAGCAATGCCGCGACGGCGATATCCTGGTGATCGCGCCGACCAGCCCCTGCGAGGACGGCTATTTCGGCGACCTGCTCGCCACCAGCGCGCAGGCGCGCGGCGTGCGCGGGCTGATCATCGATGCCGGCATCCGCGACGTGCGCGACCTGACCGAGATGCAGTTCCCGGTGTGGTCCAAGCGGGTCTTTGCGCAGGGAACGATCAAGGCATCGCTCGGCAGCGTCAATGTCGACGTGGTCTGCGCCGGCGCCTTCATCCGTCCGGGCGACGTGATCGTGGCCGATGACGACGGCGTCTGCGTGGTCCGCCGCGAGGAGGCCGAAGAGGTGCTGAAGAAGGCCCAGGCCCGCGAGGCCAACGAGGAAGAGAAGCGCAAGAAGCTCGCCGACGGCGTGCTCGGGCTCGACATGTACGGCTTCCGCCAGAAGCTGACCGACATGGGCCTCAAGTGGATCTGACGACCACCCCTCCCGCGAGCGGGAGGGGAGAATGGAGAAAGCGATGATCCGGAATTCAGCACCCGTCATGTGGATGCGCGGGGGGACCTCCAAGGGGGGCTACTTCCTCGCCGCCGACCTGCCCGCCGATCCGGCGGAGCGCGACGCCTTCCTGCTCGGGGTCATGGGCAGCCCCGATCCACGCCAGATCGACGGCATGGGCGGGGCCGACCCGCTGACCAGCAAGGTCGCGGTCGTGAAGAAGTCGGAGCGCGAAGGGATCGATGTCGATTACCTCTTCCTGCAGGTCTTCGTCGACCAGGCGCTGGTCAGCGATGCGCAGAACTGCGGCAATATCCTCGCCGGGGTCGGTCCCTTCGCGATCGAGCGCGGGCTGGTCGAGCCGAGGGGCGAGGAGACTGATGTCGCGATCTTCATGGAGAATACCGACCAGGTCACCATCGCCACGGTGCAGACGCCGGGCGGGACGCTGACCTATGCCGGCGCGGCGCGGATCGACGGCGTGCCGGGCACTCATGCGCCGATCGCGCTCGAAGTGCGCGACACCGCCGGCTCGAGCTGCGGCGCGCTGCTGCCGACCGGCAAGGTCGTTGACGTCATCGAAGGCGTCGAATGCACGCTGATCGACAACGGCATGCCCTGCATCGTCATGCGCGCCGCCGATCTCGGCGCGAGCGGCTACGAGAGCCGCGAGGAGCTGGAAGGCGAAGGCTTCGCCGCGATCCGTGCGAAGATCGAGACGATCCGGCTCGCCGCCGGGCCGCTGATGAATCTCGGCGACGTCCGCGAAAAGAGCGTCCCCAAGATGTTCCTCGTCGCCCCGCCGCGTGAAGGCGGCGCGATCTGCACCCGCAGCTTCATCCCGCACCGCGCCCATGCCTCGATCGGCGTCTTCGCGGCGGTCAGCGTGGCGACCGCCTGCATGCTCGAGGGCTCGCCGGCGGCGGATGCGGCGGTGATTCCCGATGGCGCACGCAAGACGCTCTCGGTCGAGCACCCGACCGGGGAAATGAGCTGCGTGCTCGAAACCGACGACGAGGGCGCGGTGACCAGCGCGGCCTTCCTGCGCACCGCCCGCAAGCTGATGGACGGGACGGTGTTCGTCTGACACCGATTTGAATCGTCATCCCCGCGAAAGCGGGGATCCAGAGCAACCCGCGCGAAGGCTGGATTCCCGCTTTCGCGGGAATGACGAAAGTAGCACGATATGACCGACCGTATTGTTTCCTGGCACCCGAACCCCAGCAAGCCCCGATTCACTCCGCCGCCCGGCGCGGTCGATGCGCATTGCCACGTGTTCGGGCCGATGGATCCCTTCGGCTTCAGCCCCAAGGCCAAGTACCTCCCGGCCGATGCCGGGCCCGAGATGCTGTTCGCGCTGCGCGACCACCTCGGCTTCGCGAAGAACGTGATCGTCCAGGCCTCCTGCCACGGGACCGACAACGCCGCCACGCTCGACGCGATCGCCCGATCGAACGGCAAGGCGCGCGGCGTCGCCGTGGTCGATCCGGAGATTTCTGAAGAGGGGCTGGCGGAGCTGCATGCGGGCGGCATGCGCGGGATCCGCTTCAACTTCCTCAAGCGGCTGGTCGACAACGCGCCCAAGGACAAGTTCCTCGAAGTCAGCAAGCGCCTGCCCAAGGGCTGGCACGTGGTGATCTATTTCGAGGCTGACATTCTCGAGGAGCTGCGGCCCTTCATGGACGCGATCCCGGTTCCGCTGGTGATCGACCACATGGGCCGGCCCGACGTGACGCAGGGTCCCGAGGGGCCGGACATGAAGGCCTTTCGCGCCTTCCTCGAAAGCCGTGAGGACATCTGGTTCAAGCCGACCTGCCCCGACCGGCTCGACGCGATCAAGGAAGGCGGCCAGGGCGATCCCTGGGACGCCTTTGCCGCCGCCGTCGCTCCGCTGGTGGCGGACTATCCCGACCGCTGCATCTGGGGCACCGACTGGCCGCATCCCAACATGCAGGACGAAGTGCCCGACGACGGCCATGTCGTCGACATGATCCCGCGCATCGCGCCGACCGAAGAACTCCAGCGCAAGCTGCTGGTCGACAATCCCGAACGGCTCTACTGGGCGGACTGATCAGCGGCGGGGCGGGTGCGGCCGGCGCCGTCTTGCCGTCTCAGCTCCTGCTCCAGGAGCCTGATGAGCCCGCCCGCCATGACCAGAAGGACCAGGGCAAAGGGCAGGCCGGTGACGATTGCGGCGGTCTGCAGCGCGGTCAGCCCGCCGGTGTAGAGCAGCCCGCCCGCCAGCACGCCCATCGCCACCGCCCAGGTCACGCGCGGGGCGAGGCCCGCCTCGTGATGCCCGCCCGCGGCGATCATGGCGACGACCAGCGCGCCGCTGTCGGCCGAAGTGACGAAGAAGGTCGCCACGACGATGATCGCCGCGCCGGACAGGAGAGCGGTCAGCGGATAATGGGCGAGGAAGGCGAACAGCGCATCGGGCATGCTGCGCGCGACGGCTTCCTGCAGTCCGCCGGCCCCGAACAGCTCGATATAGAGCGCGCTGTCGCCGAACACCGTCATCCAGGCGAAGGTGAACAGCACCGGCACCAGCAGCGCCCCGGCTATGAATTCGCGCACGGTCCTTCCATAGGAGATGCGGGCGATGAAAATGCCCACGAAGGGCGACCAGCTGATCCACCAGGCATAGTAGAAGATCGTCCAGTCGAGCTGCCAGGCCGCCCCGGTATAGCTCTCGGTCCAGGTCGACAGATAGACGAAGCGCTGGACGTAATAGCCGAGATTCTGGATGAAGGAATCGAGCAGGAACACGGTCGGTCCGGCGAGGAAGAGGAACAGCGCGAGCGCGACCGCCAGCACCATGTTTCCCTGCGAGAGGCGCTTGATGCCCTTCTCCAGCCCGGTCGCGACCGACAGCGTCGCGAGCCCGGTGACGAAGGCGATGATCACCCCCTTGGCGAGCATCGAATCCGGGGCCCCGAAGAGATAGGCCAGACCGGCATTGATCTGCGAGGCGCCGAAGCCGAGCGAGGTGGCCACGCCGCAGACGGTGGCGACGATCGCCACGATGTCGACGACATCGATCAGCGCCTGCGGCAGGCGCGGCCAGAGCTGGTGGAGGAAGCCGCCGATGCTGAGCGAGGTCCCGCGGTTGAAGGCGACGAAGCCGAGCGCGAGGCCGATCACGGCATAGATCGCCCAGGCATGCAGCCCCCAATGGAGGTAGGTCAGCCCCATGGCGTGCTGGGCGTTCTCGGCCAGGCCTTCGGTCCCGGTCCGGTCCGGGTGCGAGAAATGCGACAGCGGCGGATCGCCGAAATGCATGATCGGCTCGGCCACGCCGTAGAACAGCAGGCCGATGCCCATGCCCGCGCTGAACAGCATGGAGAACCAGGCACTGCGCGAGAATTCGGGCTTCGCCTCGGCCCCGCCGAGCCGGATCGTGCCGAGGCGGGTGAAGGCGAGATAGGCGCAGGTCGCCAGCAGCAAATTGACCGTGAGTACGAAGAACCAGCCGAAATTGACCGAGGCCGCCCGCTGCAGGGTCCCGAACATGGCCTCGGCCCGCTCGTGATTGGCCAGGGCGAAGCCGAGCAGGGCGGCGATCAGCGTGATCGCGCCATAGAAGACGGTCGGGTTGAAGCCGCCCGGGGAGAGCGGGGGTCTGCTAGTCATGGAAGGGTCCCTTTCGTGGCGCCCGGCGTCTTACGCCGCCTGCTTGCGAAAGACCATGATGGCCCAGCTCAGCCGCCCGGCCTGGCCGCCCTCTACCCAGTGTTCGAGGCCCGCGGCCATGCGCTCGGCGAATTCCGCCGGGATCCCGATGTCCTCCTGGCGGGCGAGCAGGTCCTCGCGCACGCGGCGGTAATGGGTGGCGAGCTGCTGCGTCAGCACCTCGGTCTCGACTTCCGCGAACCCGCGCGCGGTCAGCGCTTCGCGGTAGAAGCCGATCGAGGCGAGGTCGGGCAGGTGAATCCGGTCGTAGATCGGCTGCAGGGCCGCGGTGTCCGCCAGCCCGTCGGCCTGCATCGGATCGGTGAACACGAAGGTCCCTTCGGGGCGCAGCACGCGGGCGACCTCGTCGAGCACTGCGAGCCGGTCGGGCGCATGGAGGATCGCGTCCTGACTCCAGGCGAGATCGAAGCTCCCCTCGGCAAAGGGCATCGCGTCGAAACTCCCGTCGATCACCTCGATCTTCCCGGAGAGACCCGCTTCGGCGGTGAGCCTGCGGTTGCGCTCGTTCTCGACGCGCGACAGGTTGAGGCAGGTGACATGGGCCCCGTGTTCGCCGGCGAGCACGCGGGCTGCGCCGCCATAGCCCGAGCCGAGATCGATCACCCGCTTGCCGGCAAGCGGGGCGGCCTTCTGCGCCATCCGCTCGACGGTCCGCCGGCTGGCCGCGCGGATGTCGTCGGTCCCGTCGTAGAGGCCGACATGAATGTCCTCGCCGCCCCAGATCGAACCATAGAAGGCGTCCGCCTCCGCGCTGTCGTAATAGTCGCGGGCGACGGTCACGCCTTCGGAATAGGCTTCACTGCTCATAGGTCTTCTCCGCCAGGTGGATGAAGAAGTCGGGCCTGGCTTCCTCCCCTTCCTCCTGGAAGTCGCCATAGCTGTGGACCTTCTGGAAGCCGGCCTCCTCCATCAGTGTGCGGACATATTTCTTGCGCAGCGGGAACATGTTGAGCGTGTGGCGCGAACCGTCGGGGAAGCGGTATTCGAAGCGGGCAAGCCCCTCGTCGACATGGACCGGTTCGGCGGTGACCTTGTCGCCGCAATAATAGAATTTGTGCTTGGTCGAGAAACCGTCGTCGAGGATCGCGTCGTAATTGCGCTGGTCGACGATCAGCACCCCGTCATGCTTGAGCGCGGCATAGAATTCGGCCAGCGCGCGCCGCCGGTCGCCCTCGTCGAAGATGTGGGTGAAGCTGTTGCCGAGGCAGATGATCGCGTCGAACTTGCCGTGGACGTCGCGGTTGAGCCAGCGCCAGTCGGCATGGACCGTCTTGAGCACGACGCCGTGTTCGACCCCGTTCTCGAAAGCCTTGGCGAGCATTTCGGCCGAACCGTCGGCCGAGGTGACGTCGAAACCGGCCTTCAGCAGCTGGACCGAATGGAAGCCGGTCCCGGTGGCGACGTCGAGCACCTTGTGCTTCCCGCGCGCCTTGAGGACATCGATGAAGAAGCGCCCTTCGCTTTCGGCACGCTGGTCCCAATCGATCAATTCGTCCCATTTCTCCACGAATCCGCGAATATATTCGGATACGTAGTGATCAGTATCTCTTACCTTGAGCGGATCAGATCCATAGTCCTGCTTTTCTTCTGGAACGAAAATGGTTCTGTCTTCCTTAGAGATTGTTCTTCCCCCAAATAGTTAACGATAAAAATCCTGCCGCCTTCCGACATAAGAAAGGTGAACAAAGTTCTGGGATTTCCGAATTGCGTGGCATCCAATAGCAAGCCCGCCGTGCCATGGCTAGGCCATAGCGATGTGAGCATTTTGCTTCAGAGTCACGTAATCGTCATAGATGAAGGCGGCGAACTTTTGCCCGCCCCGGCAAGGCTGGCGATGGCCGCGACGCGCGAAGGGCGCGGCCTTCACTGCGGCGAGGCAAAACAAATGAAGCCAGGCGCGCAGAAAGTGTGTAAGGGGCGGCCAGACCGGCGCGGACCGAGAAGGACCGCGCCTCCCCATTCGTCCAGAAGCCCTAGCTGGTCGCCGGTCCGTGGGACCGGCCATGCCCTGTTGTGAGAACCATGCCCTTTTCTACTCTCCCGCCGATTCTCGGCGAAGCCCTTGCCGAACGCGGCTATGCCGCTCCCACCCCCGTCCAGGCCGCCGTGATCGAGCCCCAGGCGCAGGGCCGCGACCTGGTCGTCTCGGCCCAGACCGGCTCGGGCAAGACCGTTGCCTTCGGGCTCGCGATTGCCGGCGAATTGCTCGGCGGTGCAACCGAATCGCTCCTGCCGGGGCCGCCGCGCGCGCTGGTGATCGCGCCGACCCGCGAACTGGCGCTCCAGGTCAGCCGCGAGCTGGCCTGGCTCTATGGCCGGGCCGATGTGAAGATCGCCACCTGCGTCGGCGGGATGGACCCGTCCAAGGAACGCCGCGCGCTGCAGCGCGGGCCGACCATCGTCGTCGGCACGCCGGGCCGCCTGCGCGACCATCTCGAGCGCGGCGCGCTCGACCTGACCGCCATGGCGGCGGTGGTGCTCGACGAGGCCGATGAAATGCTCGACATGGGCTTTCGCGAGGATCTCGAGGAACTGCTCGACGCCACGCCCGAATCGCGCCGGACGCTGCTGTTCTCGGCCACCATGCCCAGGCCGATCGAACGGCTGGCGCAGCGCTACCAGCGCGACGCGCTGCGGATCTCGCTGGTCGGCGCCGACCGCGGCCATGGCGATATCGAATATCAGGCGGTGACCGTCTCGCCCTCCGAGATCGAGAATGCGGTGGTCAATCTGCTGCGCTTCCACGAGGCGGAGACGGCGATCCTGTTCTGCGCCACGCGCGATAACGTCCGCCGCCTGCACGCGACCCTGCAGGAGCGCGGCTTTGGCGTCGTTGCGCTGTCGGGCGAGCATTCGCAGTCCGAGCGCAACCAGGCGCTGCAGGCGCTGCGCGACCGCCGCGCGCGGGTCTGCGTGGCGACCGACGTGGCGGCGCGCGGGATCGACCTGCCGACGCTCAGCCTGGTGATCCATGTCGAGATCCCGCGCGATGCCGAGACGCTCCAGCACCGCTCGGGCCGGACCGGGCGGGCCGGCAAGAAGGGCACCGCCGTGGTGATCGTGCCCTATCCGCGCCGCCGCCGGGTCGAGGCCATGCTGCGCGGGGCGCGGATCAACGCCAGCTGGATCGACGCGCCGAGTCCCGAAGTGATTCGCGTACAGGACCGCCGACGCCTGCTCGACGTGCTGCTGCAGCCGGTCGAAGCCGATGAGGAAGACCGTGCGCTGGCCGGGGAACTGATGGAGAAGCTCCCCGCGGCAGACATCGCCGCGGCGCTCGTGCAGGCCCACCGCAAGGCCATGCCTCAGCCCGAGGAACTGATCGCCAACACCCCCGAGGCCCGCCGCGAGGCGCAGCAGGAGCGCCATCGCCCCGGCTTCGAGGACACCGTCTGGTTCCGGATGGACATCGGCCGGCGCCAGAATGCCGATCCGCGCTGGATCCTGCCGCTGCTCTGCCGCCGCGGGCATATCACCCGCAACGAGGTGGGCGCGATACGGATCGGCCAGGCGGAGACCTTCTTCCAGCTTCCCCGGAGCATCGCCGGCAAGTTCGGGGATGCGATCGAGCGCACGGCCCGTTCGGAAGATCGCGAGGATACGGTGCTGATCGAACCGTCCGAAGGCGGTCCGCGCGAAGAGGCCCGCGAACGCCGCCGTGGCGGTCCTCCGGGGAAGGGCAAGTACAAGCCGCGGCCACTCGATGACGGCCGGCCCCGCGGCGCCTTCAAGGGCGGCAGGAAGGGGGCCGGCGGTCCGGGCGGCAAGCCCAGGGGACCGCGCCCGGGGGCGAAGAAACCGCGCGGCTGACCCTCATCTCGCGCAACCGGCCTGCCGTATCGAATAGGCAGGTGACGAACGCGATTCTCCCTGCCATCATGCTCGGCAGAGCCGGAAAAACGGCCGCCAGCAATGGCATGGGAGACGGATATGCATTGGAAGCCTGCCCTTGCGGGGGCGCTCTTGGTTACGCTCGGCGCGGGTTCGGGCCAGGCCCATCACAGCATGGCGATGTTCGACCTGCAGAACGAGATGACGGTCAGCGGGACGGTCAAGTCGTTCCAGTGGAGCAACCCGCATTGCTACGTCCAGGTGGTCGCGGCCGACGGCGAGGGCCAACCGGTCGAATGGTCGATGGAGATGGGCGCGCCGATGTATCTCTACGCCCGCGGCTGGCGCCCGAGTACGCTCAAGCCGGGCGAGACGGTCACGCTCCGCTTCCACCCGCTGCGCAACGGCCGGCCTGGCGGCGTGGTGATCGAGGCGGCGGATGCCAGCGGCAAGACGATCGGCAGGAGCTGACGGCATGCGGATGGCGACGATACTGGCCGGTGCGCTGCTGGCCGCTTCCGCCACGGCGGTCCAGGCCCAGGACGGGGCCGGGCGGGCCGAGAGCTTCGCGCAGCTGCCTTACTGGCCGGGCTACTGGGTCAGCGAATATACGCTCGGCACCGAAATCAGCGGCATTGCCCCCTCGATCCGCGAGGCGAGGGAGAAGGGACAGGCGCTCCCGCGCAATTTCATGAGCCTGAACGGCGCCGGCGCGCCCTGGAACGAGGTCGGGCGCGCGCGGGTGGCCGAGGTGCGGGCGATCGCGCGCGGACGCAAGGCGCAGGGCTGGGGCTTCCCGATGATGATGAACGCGGCGACCCCGCTGCAATTCCTGATCACGCCCGAGGAAGTGCTGATCGTCAATTCCTACAACGAGACGCGGCACATCTATACCGACGGCCGGCCGATGCCGCCGGCGGAGGACATGTGGCCGACCGTCACCGGCACCTCGGTCGGCCACTGGGAGGGCGATACGCTGGTGATCGAGACGGTCATGGTCGCGACTCCCTCGGACTATTTCCACGGCGCGCCGCCGCTGTCCGAACAGGCGCGCTATGTCGAGCGGATCCGGCTCGACGGCGAGCGGCTGGTCGCGGAGCTCACGATCACCGATCCGGTGACCCTGACCGGGCCGTGGACCACTTCGGTCAGCTGGCTGCGCGATACGGGCTTCGACCGCATGATCCAGATCGACTGGGACAACGACCGGACCGGCTTCGATGGCGAATACAACACGATCGAACCGGACGTTGTGGGGGAATAGGGACATGAGACTGACCGCATTCGCATGGGCCGCCCTGGCGCTGTCCGCCCCGGCCGCCGCGCAGCTCCAGCCCGGCGAGAAGGAGGCGGAGATCACCGCCATTCCCGGCGTAATCGCGGCGGGGGCCGCCTGGCAGAGGGCGTGGTCCGGCCCGATGACCGCCGACGGCATGGCGGTGAGCGCCGAGGGGACGCTGCTCTTCGCGCAGGAACAGAGCAATGCGATCTGGGAACTGTGGCCCGACGGGCGCAGCTTCGTGGCCGTGCCCTATGTCCTCGGTGCCGGGGCGGCCGCGGTCGATGCGGCCGGCCATCTCTATGCGGTCGAACGCGGTTGCAGCGATCCCGGGCTCGGTCAGCTGGACTGCAGCCGGCGGCCGGCGGTGGTGCAGCTCACCCCCGAGCGCAGGGTGGTTACGGACCGTTTCGCCGACGGCAGCACGCTCGGCCGGCTCAACGACCTGGTGGCCGATGGCCGCGGCGGGGCCTATTTCACGCAAGGGGCGCTTTACCACACCACGGCCGAGGGCGCGGTGACCAAGCTGATGGATGCGCAGGCCTTCACCAACGGCGTCGCGCTCAGCCCCGACGGCGGCACGCTCTACGTCACCGACATGCGCGAGGTGATCGCCTTCGACGTGGCGGCGGACGGCAGCGTTGCGAACCGGCGGAGCTTCGCAACGCTGTCCCGCGATACGGCAGGCTTCGGCGGCGACGGCATGGCGGTCGATGCCGAGGGACGGCTCTATGTCACCGGCGATGCGGGAATCTATGTCTTTGCCGCGGACGGCGCGGAGCTCGGGATCATACCGGTCCCGCGCCGTGCGATCACGCTTGCCTTTGCCGGGCCCGACCGCCGCACGCTCCATGTCGGAGCGATGGGGGCGGTGACGCCTTCGGGCGAGGCCTGGGCCACGCCCGAAGGCGTCCGCAATGTCGCGATGACGATCTATCGCGTCAGGCTGGAGGCCGGGGAACGCTGAGCTCCCCGGCGCTTCGGCGCATTCAGCCTTCCATCACCATGCGGACGAAGTCGACCGTCTGGCGGGTGGCCGCGGCGAATTCGGTCGCGGTGGCCTGGAAACTGCCGTACTGGCTGAACTGGTCGGGGGTCATCCCGTCGAATTCATAGGCCTGGCGGAAGCTGGGCAGCTTCATCAGCTTGGCGACGCTGTCCGGATTGGCCGGGCGGTTGATGGCCTGGGGATCGAATTCGCCGAGCGCTTCCTCGTTCTCCATCAGCTGCGCGATGTAGCTTGGCGGGCAGGTATAGACCATGTCGCTGCCGGCGAAGTCCTGGATGTGGCGGCTGACGATCTTGCCGATCCGCTCGTCCTTTTCCACCCGCATCGAACACTGCAGCATCTTGCTGGGATGGTTGTTGTCCTTGCCCCAGTGGTAGGCGCGCTTGAGCACGGCTTCCTCGCCGTCGCGCATTTCCTCGATCGAGAGCGCAATCCCGCGGGCATCGGCTTCCTTCTTCCAGTCGCCGAGCTGAGCCAGGCGGGAGGACATGTGGGTGATGACCGAGCGCCATTTGGACAGGTCCACCCCGGCGGCGCGGGCGCGCTGGAGCCCGGCGGTGACCGCGGCCATGCAGCGCATGTACTGGGCGACGGTGAAGCTGGTGGTGTTGTTGGTCGAAATGCCGCGCGCGGTCAGTTCCTCGAGGACCTCGTAGCCTTCCTTGGAGCCGGGCAGCTTGACCATGACGTTTTCGCCCTGCGCGGCGATGGTCAGGCCCTGGGCCAGCATCCGTGCGCCATCGGTGACGAAGCGCGGATCGACCTGGCCCGAGAGCATGCCGTATTTGCCGCCGCTCTTGTCATAGACCGGGCGGATCGCCTCGGCGCCCTTGCGCACCAGTTCGAGATAGATCGTCCAGTAGACCTCCTCGACGCCCATCTGCGGATTGGCGGCGGCGACTTCCTTGATGTGCTTGGTCCACATTTCGGGATGCAGCTTGATCGCCTGGAGCGAGAGCGGCGGGTTGGTGGTCACCCCGCGGAAGCCCATCGTGCCTTCGGCTTCGATCGTTTCGTGGTCCATCAGCCGGGTCAGCTGTTCTTCCCACTCGGCGGCCTTGCCCTCGGGAGCCTTGGCCAGCGTGTCCGTCTTCCAGCTGGGGAAGATCAGCGGCGAGGAATCCCACCAGATCTCGCAATCGGGATTGGTTGCGGCGAGCTTTTCGAGAACGTTCAGGGTCATCGTCATCTTTCCAGTTTTCACGGTCGCCGGACTCGCTGTGCCGCCCGGCCGGGACATCCGGCGCCGCCATTGCACCGGCAATGGAGGGAGTCAATTTTGCAAGGCTTGGCCGGGGCCAAGGGCAGCTTTGTTGCGGCCGCCCCGGCCCCATGCCGGCCTTATGTTACGCGCCGGTGGACGGCTTCGCTTCAGAAGCCCGGTTCGATCCGCAGGATCGCGCCGTCGTCCTCGTCGGTCAGGACGTAAAGACTGCCGTCAGGCCCCTGCGCCACGTCGCGCAGGCGTTGCCCCGGTTCGCTCAGCATCTCTTCCTGGTGCACGGGGTTGCCCGCCTCGTCGAATTCGATCCGGACCAGCTTCCGGCTCATCGCCGCCATCAGCAGATTGCCGCTCCAGCCGGGAAAGCCATCGCTCGCGACGAAGGCGATCCCGCCGGGATTGATCGAGGGCGGGCCCCAGGCAAGGATCGGGTCGGTCATTCCCTCGACGTCCCTGATCCCCTTGGCCGGGGTGTTGTCGTAATGGTGGCCCTGGGTCACGTCCATCCAGCCGTAATTCGAACCGCGCATCAGCAGGTTGAGCTCGTCGCCGCCGCGCGGGCCGAATTCGGTCTCCCACAGCGCACCGGTTTCGGGGTGCCGCGTCAGGCCCGAGGGGTTACGGTGGCCGGTGGTCCAGATTTCGGGCTTGTAGCCCGACTGGCCGACGAAGGGGTTGTCGGCCGGCACCGTGCCGTCGTCGTTGAGGCGGACGGTGACGCCGAAATGGTTGGAGGTGTCCTGCACCATCTCGCCGTAATTGCGGTCGCCGCTGGTGATGTAGAGCTTGCCGTCGCTCCCGAACTCCATCCGCCCGCCATAGCTGCCGAAGGAGGGGCCCTGGCCGCAGCAGCGGGTCGGCAGCGGGGTCTGGCCGTACCAGGCATCGGCGACCCAGATGTCCTGCACTTCCGACAGCTTCAGCCCGCCGTCCCAGCGCGCGCGCAGCACCGCCAGCGTGTTGTGGTCCGGGTTTTCTTCGCTCGGCTTGGTGTAGCTGAGATAGATCAGGCGGTTGTTTGCGAAATCGGGATGCAGCGCGAGATCGAGCAGCCCGCCGATCCCCGAAGGCATGATCGGGGGCAGGCCGGCGATCGCCACCGGGTTGAGCTTGCCCTCGCGGATCACCCGCAGGCGGCCCATGCGCTCGGTCACCAGCATGCCGCCTTCGGGGAGGAAGGCGATTGCCCATGGGCGTTCGAGCCCGCGGACAAAGACCGAGACTGCGAGCGATTCCTTCTCGGTCTGGATGTCCCACGGGCCGGGTTCGAGCGGCGGGGAGAGGAACGGATTGGCGGGCGCGGCGCGCGGCGCCGCCGCATCCTGCGCCAGGGCTCCCGGTGCCAGGGCACCCGCGCCAAGGCCCAGTGCGGCGCATGCCAGTGCGATCGTCCGTTTCATTGCTTCCATCCCTCCCGGAATTATGTCGAAATTGACTTTGTCGGATCGACCTAGGCCGAGTGTCCGGGCAAGACAATCACCCTTCGGCGCTTTCCGGGGCCTTTTCCGGTTTCGCTTGCCGCGTGTGCGGGCTGGGGTAACATGCCGGCCGGAACGTGGAGGAGAGCCGAGATGGTCGAATTGCTGGCGGCGCTGCTGGTGCTGGTGCTGATTTTCATCATGATGGGCGTGCGCGTGGTGCGCCAGGGCTTCGTCTATACGATCGAACGGCTCGGCAAGTTCACCCTCGCGGCCGAGCCCGGGCTGCACATCATCTTCCCCTTCGTCGATCGGGTCGGGCGCAAGATCAACATGATGGAGCAGGTGCTCGACATTCCCGGTCAGGAAATCATCACCGCCGACAACGCCATGGTCGGGGTCGACGCGGTGGTCTTCTTCCAGGTTCTCGACGCCGGCAAGGCCGCCTATGAAGTCGCCAATCTCTACCAGGCGATCATGGCGCTCACGACCACCAACCTGCGCACGGTCATGGGTTCGATGGACCTCGACGAGACGCTGTCCAAGCGCGACGAGATCAATGCCCGACTGCTCTCGGTGGTCGATCACGCGACCTCGCCCTGGGGGGTCAAGATCACCCGGGTCGAGATCAAGGACATCCGCCCGCCGCTCGACATTTCCGAAGCCATGGCCCGGCAGATGAAGGCCGAACGGCTCAAGCGGGCCGAAATCCTCGAGGCCGAAGGCGACAAGACCTCCTCGATCCTGCGTGCCGAGGGCGAGAAGCAGTCCGCCATTCTCCAGGCCGAAGGCAAGCGCGAGGCCGCCTTCCGCGATGCCGAGGCGCGCGAACGCGCGGCCGAGGCCGAGGCCCGCGCGACGCAGATGGTCTCCGACGCGATCGCCCAGTCGGGCAATCAGGCGATCAACTACTTCATCGCCCAGGAATATACCAAGGCAGTGGCCAAGTTCGCCACCTCGCCCAACGCCAAGACGATCCTCTTCCCGGTCGAGGCGACCAATCTCATCGGCTCGCTCGGCGGGATCGCCGAACTGACCAGGGAGGTGCTCGGCGACGGCGAGCGCTCCTCGGGCAAGCCCTCGTCGGGCAAGCCCTCGTCGGGCCAGCCCTTGCCGCCCCGGCGGCCGAGCGTGCCGGTCACGGACCGCAAGTGATGGACTGGCTCGAGGGGATCGACGCCCATTGGGCCTGGCTGACCTTCGGGCTGGTCCTGGCCGGACTCGAGATGCTGGTGCCGGGCGTCTATCTGCTGTGGTTCGCGCTGGCGGCGCTCGGGACCGGGATTCTCACCTATCTGCTCGATCTTTCGCCGGCGATGCAGGTGGTCGATTTCGCCTTCCTCTCGCTGATCGCGGTCTTCAGCGCCCGCCGTTTCCTGCGCGACCGTCCGATCGTCGGCGCCGACGAGACGCTCAACCGTCGCGGTGCGCAGCTGGTGGGGCGCGAGGCGCAAGTCGCCAAGGCGATCGAGCACGGGACCGGGCGGGTCCGGCTCGGCGACAGCGAATGGATCGCCTACGGCCCCGATATCGCGGAAGGCGCCTGGGTGCGCGTGGTCGGGACCGAGGGCACTGCGCTCAGGGTCGAGCCGCTCGACTTGCTCGACGCGCCGGCGCGGGAGGTTCCTTCGCCCGAAAGCTGAGGGTCAGGCCGAAGCGGGCGCGGCGAAACGGCCGTGCTTGCGGTAGCGGATCATCCAGCGATTGAGGAACAGGCCGAGCGGGCGGGGCCGGATGCCGAGCTTGTCGATCCCCGGAAGCGTGCCGCTTGCCACATTGCCCTGCTTGAGCAGGCGCCACTGGTCGAGGTTCATCGGCGAGCCGGGAATCGCGGCGAAGATGGCCGAGCCGATGTCGGGCATGTCGATGAACAGCTTGCGCCGGCCCTGCGCTGCCGCGATGCGCCGGTTGAGCTCGCCCATGGTCAGTACGTCGGGCCCGGCCAGCTCGTAGGTCCTGCCGCCATGCCGGGCCGGGTCGGCCAGTGCCGTGGTCACCGCCAGCGCGGCATCGTCGACCAGCAGCGGCTGCAGGCGGGCCTCGGGGCCGAAGACCGGCAGCACGGGCAGGCTGGCGATCAGCCGGGCGAACATGTTGATGAAATTGTCGCCTTCGCCGAACAGCACCGAAGGTCGCAGAACGGTCGCCTTGGGGAAGGCGGCCAGCACGGACTTCTCGCCTTCGGCCTTGGTCCGCGCATAGGGGATGTCGGTGTCCGGATCGACCCCGATCGCCGAGATGTAGACGAAGGCCTGCGCGCCCTGCTCGGCCGCGGCGGCGGCGGCCACGCCGGCGGCCTTGTCCTGGATCGCGTCGAGATCGCCGTTGAAGGCGCCGACCATATAGACCGCCGCATCGGCGCCGATCATCGCCTTGCGGACCGTGTCGGGCCTGGCGGCATCGCAGCCGACCAACTGCGTCTGGCCGAGATTGCCGAGCGGCTTGATCCGCCCGGCGCGTTCCGGGTTGCGCGCGGCGATTCGCACGCGGGCGCCGCGCGCCAGCAGGTCCTGCGCCAGGTGGGCGCCGAAAAATCCGCTGCCGCCGATGAGGACGACCAGCTTGCCTTCGAGGGGATCGCGTTGAGCCATGAGGGAACCCGTTTGCCAGTGTTTCGCGTGAATCTCGTCCCGCGCCATGCCGCAAGCGGACGCGCGCCGCAAGCGGCGGCTGGGGTCCGGCACGATTCCCGTGCAGCGAGCCGTTGACAAAGCCCCCCGCCTCCCGCTATCGGCCCGCCCCTACCTGTCACGCGGACCACGACGACCGCGCGGCACAAGTGCCCAGATGGCGGAATTGGTAGACGCACCGTCTTCAGGTGGCGGCGCTCGCAAGGGCGTGGAGGTTCGAGTCCTCTTCTGGGCACCATTTGTTCTTCTCACGTTCTCCCAAATAATCTATAAAACCCGCAGAAATCCTAGGGATTTGGCCCTTGGATCGTTCCGGAACGTCCCGCGAAATCTCGGGGGTTCCCGACATTTTTGCGGGCCTTTTGCGGGCCTTTGCGAAAACCACATTGGGAAAAGGCCCGCACATGCCTCTGACCGAAACCCGGCTTCGCGCCCTCAAGACCAAAGACAAGCCTTACAAGGTTGCTGACCAGCGCGGCCTCTACGTTGAGGTGACGCCCGCTGGCAGCAAGTTGTGGCGATTCCGATACCGGATCGGCAAGATCGAGAAGAAGCTCTCGATCGGCAGCTATCCCGAGGTCAGCCTAAAGGAAGCGCGAGACGCAACCTATGAGGCGCGCCAGGCTGTCGCATCCGGCGGCGATCCGGCGCTAGAGAAGCGCAAGCGGAAGATTCGCGAGGAGTTTCTCACTGCGCAGACGTTTGAGACGGTCGCGCGCGAGTACATTGAACAGTTCATGGTTCAGAATGGTCGTGCCGAAGCCACGATCATCAAGGCCAACTACTTCCTCGATCAGCTGGCGCCTGCCATCGGCAACCGACCGATCAATGACATCGAGCCGTTCGAAGTACTGGCTCCGCTCAAGCGGCTGTCCGAATATTGCTGGATGCAGGCTGGGGTATCGAAAGCCGACCGGTTGGATGGTAGTCCCAGTCAGCGAAGATGGGGTGACTATCGCCATGCACATAGCGCCAACCACGCCTCTCACTCCGCTTCTCCCACGCGGCCCGTTCAGCTTTCTCTTTGCGGGTGAGCTCGTGCTTCTCGCGTGTGTACCCTTCCGTGATCTCAAAGTTGACTGACTGCGCCCCGTCCGAGAAGCGACTTGGCTGATCGTCCGCCGTGAGCGTGAATCCTTGGACCTCTGCCGCTATCTCAAGCCTTGGCAGGAATTCAGCGACGCGGCCTATCGATTGCTTCGCTATGCTGCATGGCACCAGCCCGGCCGCGCGAATGCAGATCAGCCCCTGCTCATTCGCCTTTCCGCGTCGCAAGGCAGCCAGCGTATTTCGCACAATAACGCTGCCCCGTTTCGGTATTTCTGCCGATGATTGCGGCGCAGCTTTTGCCTTCACTTCGGCCACCTCGATTGCCTGGGTTTTCCAGTCTGCTGCTGGTGCATTGCGAATGTAGATCGCGTCGGGCCGGTCGCTCTCAACCTCGGGCAAGGGGATCTGTTCAACGGTCTTTCCCGCAGCCTTCTTGGCCCACCAGCCGAGCGGAGGGTTGGGGATGTTGTGCTTTCGGCAGATCTTGTGGAGCGCGACATCGGAGACACCGAGCTCCTTGGCGAGATGGATCATAGGTTTCGACCAGACGAGGTCGTAGAACTCGCGGCGGGTGAAGCTCAGGCTCATGAGTTTCCTTCGGTTTGTCTTGTCGTTTATCCCGCATTTTCCGATTTTCCGGATTTGCGGGATAAAACCGGACAGGGCGGCTCAGATCTCAATGACGAGGTTGTCGACGAATTGCTCGTTTTCGATGCGGCCAAGGGCGTTCTTGGAACCGCCTGAGATCCCGGTTAAGATGACGGATCGAAGGTACTAGCAGAAAGCGCGAATTTGAGTTTCGAGTCCTCAAAAAGGCATCGAACCAATAGCTTAAAAGGCAAATCGGGCCTTTGTGCGGGCTTCGTGATTTTCCGAACTGTGTAAACATCGGAAAATAAACGGAAAAAGAGGCCGAATGTGATGCCTCTTCTGGCACCATTTGTTCTTCTCACGTTCTCCCAAACAATCTATAAACCCGCAGAAATCCTGGGGATTTGGCCTTTGGATCGCTGCCCGGGCTTATTGCGATCGCGAGGGGAGCAGGAAAGAGATTTGCGGCCCCGCCTTTCCTTCGTGCCGGTCAGGCAGTCGCCGTTTCCGGCTCGAACGCATTGGTCGGTTTCGAGCCCCATAGCGCATAATAGATGATGTAGATCTCGCAGGCGACCGTCAGCCAGAAGCTGTTTTGAAGGCCGAAGGCATCAGCCAGCCAGCCTTGAACCACCACCAGTGCGCCGCCTGCGATAGCGGTGATCAGCAGGCCCGAGCCTTCTTCCGTGAGTGGGCCGAGGCCCTTGATACCCATCGCAAAAATGGCGGGAAACATGATCGAATGGCCCAGCCCGACCAGAATTAGGCACCACATCGCCACCGGGCCTTCGAGGATGCAGGCTCCGATCATGACGAACATCGCGAACAGGGCGAAGGCGGCAAGTGTCTTGTCCGCCGGGAACACCCTCATGAGGAAGCTTCCCGCGAAGCGGCCGACCATCATCCCGCCCCACAGGATCACGAGGTAGTTCGCCGCCTGGGCCGGGGTGATGCCTGCGATCTCGGGCAGGATGGCGAAATTGATGAACAGGTTGGCGACGCCGATTTCGGCGATCAGGTAGATGAAGATGGCCGGGACGCCGAGCACCAGGTTGCGGTGCCTCCACAAGGAGTGCTTCGCCCGCTCTTCCTTGGCCACGCGGCTGGTGGCGGAGCCGAGCGCGGGGAGGCTCGAGCGCCAGATCACCAAGGCGATGATCGCCAGCACGACGGCCACCAAGACATAGGGCAATTGCGTTGCCTGCGCGTCCGCCAGCCGCTGCGCTTCGGTCAATTGCGTCCCCTCGAGCGAGGTCCCGCCGGTGGTCCGGCTGAGGATCAGGTAGCCACCGAAATAGGGCGCGAAGAAGGTGCCCATGGAATTGAATGCCTGGACCAGCGTCAGGCGGGATTCGGAGCTCTCGGCCGGGCCGATGACGGCGACGTAGGGATTTGCTGCGACCTGCAGCAGAGTGATCCCGCTGGCGATGACGAACAGGGCGAAGAGCGTGACCCCGTAGGACGGGATCCGCGCTGCCGGCACCATCAGTAGCGCGCCTAACGCCATGGCAACCAGGCCGATGATGATCGCCTTCTTGTAGCCTGTGCGTTCGATCAGAAAGGCCGAGGGCATGCCCATCACCCCGTAGGCAATGAACCACACGCTCTCGATCAGCGTGGTCTGGGTATAGTTCAGTTCGAAAACACTGCGGAGGTGGGGGAGCAGTGTATTGTTGATGACGGTGATGAAGCCCCACATGAAGAACAGGCTGGCCAGCAGGGCCAGTGCGGGCCGGTAATTCAGGGTCTTGGCCACCCCTGCCGCCAGGCTTTGCGGACCACCCCCTGGTGCTGTCGCCATTGCATATCCCCTCGTCCCGGCGCCGCCGCGACTGCGGCTTGCGTCTTGTTATATTGTCGGAGTATTGAAGCTTTGGCGGGGCGTCAACCAGGACTGGGCCACAGGGGACACGAGGATGAATTCTAGGCTGCCGTTCTGCGATCAACTGGAGGCGGTGTACCGTCCTTGCGGAGCGCGGATGTGAACAACGAGGGTTCCGAAAAGGGAATGATGCGCAGCCGATCCTGGTTCGATAATCCCGACAACATCGACATGACTGCGCTCTATCTGGAGCGCTATCTCAATTTCGGCCTCAGCCTGACGGAGTTGCGCAGCGGCAAGCCGATCATCGGCATCGCCCAGACCGGAAGCGACCTCAGTCCGTGCAACCGCCACCATCTGGTCCTGGCAGACCGGATTCGCGATGGCATTCGCGAGGCTGGCGGAATTGCGCTGGAATTCCCGGTCCACCCGATTCAGGAAACCGGCAAGCGCCCGACCGCAGGACTTGACCGCAACCTCGCCTATCTCGCGCTGGTCGAACTGCTTTATGGCTATCCCCTGGACGGGGTGGTCCTGACCACCGGCTGCGACAAGACCACGCCGGCCTGCCTCATGGCCGCCGCCACGGTGGATATCCCGGCCATTGCCCTGTCGGTCGGCCCCATGCTGAACGGGTGGCACAAGGGCGAGCGAACCGGCTCCGGCACGATCGTCTGGAAGGCCCGCGAAATGCTGGCCAGGGGCGAGATCGATGATGAGGGTTTCATCAGGCTGGTGTCCAGCAGTGCTCCGTCGACCGGATATTGCAACACCATGGGCACGGCCACCACGATGAATTCGCTGGCAGAGGCACTGGGCATGATGCTGCCCGGCAGCGCTGCCATTCCCGCCCCCTACCGTGATCGGCAGGAAGCCGCCTATCGGACCGGCAGGCGCATAGTGGGAATGGTGGAGGAGGATCTCAAGCCGTCCGACATCATGACGCGCGACAGCTTCCTGAACGCGATTGCGGTCAATTCGGCCATCGGTGGGTCCACCAATGCGCCGATCCATCTGGCGGCCCTCGCCCGTCACCTGGGCGTCGAACTCTCGCTCGACGACTGGCAGGAGCACGGGCACAGCCTGCCGCTGCTGGTCAATCTACAGCCCGCCGGGCAGTATCTGGGCGAGGATTTCTACCGCGCTGGAGGGGTGCCCGCCGTCATTGCGCAGCTGATCCGCCTCGGGGCCATACGCGAACACGCCATGACCGCCAACGGCAGGTCCATCGGCGAAAACTGCGGCGAGGCGCGGATCGAAGACGAAGATGTCATTCGCCCCGCCGAGGATCCGCTGGTGAAGGAGGCCGGTTTCGTTGTACTGCGCGGCAATCTGTTCGATGCCGCGATCATGAAGACCTGCGTGATCGGCGAGGAGTTCCGTCAGCGCTACCTCTCCGATCCCGACGATCCCAATGCCTTCGAGGGCCCGGTGGTCGTGTTCGACGGGCCCGAGGATTACCATGCGCGGATCGACGATCCGGCGCTGGGCATCACCGAACGGACCATGCTGATCATGCGCGGTGCAGGCCCGGTCGGCTATCCCGGCGCGGCCGAAGTGGTGAACATGCGCCCGCCTGGCTATCTGCTGTCGAAGGGCGTCCACGCCCTCCCCTGTATCGGCGACGGCCGCCAATCGGGTACTTCGGCAAGCCCTTCGATCCTCAACGCCTCACCCGAGGCCGCGGCGCACGGCGCGCTGGCGCTGGTCGAGACCGGCGACCGGCTGCGGGTCGACCTCAACCGGGGCGAGGTCATGCTGCTGGTGGCCGCGGTGGAGCTGGACCGGCGGCGCGCTGCGCTCGAGGAAACCGGCGGCTTTGGCTATCCGGCATCGCAAACCCCGTGGCAGGAAATCCAGCGCGCACTGGTCGGTCAGATGGACAGCGGGGCGATCCTCGAAGGAGCAGAAAAATACCAGCGTATCGCCCAGACCAAGGGGCTGCCGCGCGACAATCATTGACGGGGAATCAGGAGAGGGACGGATGAGAAACAGGACGATCGTGGCCGCGGCGCTGGGCGCCTGCGCGCTGGCGTTCTCCGCCGCGTCGGCGATGGCGCAGGTGCAGACCGATCCGGTCCCTGCCGCGCCAGACGCGAGGCCGGTGCGAGTCGATGCGATCAAGGTCCATGCCCCTACGGTCGCCGGCAATCTCGAAGGCAATCCGGCCGACCGCGACGTCTATGTCGTCCTGCCGCCGAGCTACGACAGCGAACCTGGCCGCCGCTATCCCGTGGTCTATGCGCTCCACGGCTATTTCATCGGCGCGAAGCAGTGGATGAGCGAAATCCAGATGCCGAAGACTGCAGAGGGGGCGTTTGCCAGGGGCGTGCCCGAAATGATCCTGGTCCTGCCCGACAGCAAGACCCGGCATCTGGGCTCGCTCTATGCATCCAGCATCACGGTCGGCGATTTCGAGAGTTTCATCTCCGGCGACCTGATCGACTATATCGACAGCCATTACCGGACGATCGCGAAACCTGAGAGCCGTGGGCTTGTCGGCCATTCGATGGGTGGCTACGGCGCGAGCCGGATCGGGATCAAGCATGCCGATCGCTACGGCGCGCTCTACGTCATGAGCCCCGGCGGCCTGCTGCCGGGCGGGTTCGGCGGCGCACCCGATGCGGACACCATGGCATTGCTGGAATCAATCCGCACTCTCGAGGATTACGAGAAGCTCGAGGGCATCCAGCGCGGCCAGTTCGCTGTGGCGGCGGCCTATTCGCCCAATCCCGACAAGCCGCCCTTCTATCTCGACCTGCCATATATGAACGGCAGGATCAGGCCCGAGATCATGGCCAAGTGGAACGCCAACGCGCCGCTTGCCTTTCTCGACCAGTATGTGAGCAAGGTCCGCGGCTATCGCGCGATCGCGATCGAGATCGGCGACCGGGATGGCCCGGGTAGCGATCCGCGTGCGCTGCACGAGGCACTCAACGCCTGGGGAATCGAAAGCAGCTTCACGCTCTACGAGGGCGATCACACCAACCGGCTGGGGTTCCGCATGCAGGACCATGTCCTGCCCTTCTTCGGGGAGAACCTGGCGTTCGAGGAGGGAGACTGATCCTGATGACGCGTACACCATTTCCCCTCGCTCTGGCGGCCTCGGCCTTGGCGCTGCTTGCTACGCCGCTGGCGGCGCAGGTGACTACGCTGCGTCCCCCGGTGGTCGTGGGAGCGGCAAAGGTCCGGATCGAGCATGTTGTCGTCCATTCGGACGAGATTGCCGGAAATCTCATGGGCACCAGCTCGGAACGCGACGTGTTCGTGGTCCTGCCGCCCAGCTACGACCAGGAGCCGGAGCGGCGCTATCCGGTGATCTATGCACTGCACGGCTATTCGATCGGCGCCGAGCAATGGCTCAAGGAAATCCATATGCCGCAAACGGCAGAAGGGGCCTTCGCGCTTGGCACACCGGAAATGATCCTGGTGTTTCCGTCTAGCAAGAATGAGCACAATGGCTCGTTCTATGCCAATTCGCCGACCACTGGAAACTTCGAGAACTTCCTTGCGGACGAGCTAATTGACTATGTGGACAGCCATTACCGCACTCTGGCCGAGCCGGAGAGCCGCGGGTTGGTGGGGCACTCCATGGGCGGATACGGCGCCAGCCGGATCGGAATCAAGCGAGCCGAGAGGTATGGGGCGCTTTATCTCATGGCGCCGTGTTGTCAGTCGCCGCTCGGCTCGCGCGGGCTTACGGCGGAGCAGGTTCGGGAGGTGGAGGCCTTGCCCAGCGTTGCTGCTACGGGGCAATTGCCATTTGCCCTGCGCGGGCCGCTCGCCATCGCCGCGGCTTTTTCTCCCAATCCCGCCAGACCGCCGCTCTACCTCGATCTGCCGGTCGACGCCGAGGGCGGCGAGCGCGCCGACATCCTTGCCAAGTGGAACGCGAATGCCCCGTTGGCCTTTCTCGACCAGTATGTCGGAAAGGTGCGAGGCTATCGTGCGATTGCGCTGGATGTGGGCGACAAGGACGGTCTCGTCGCGGACACGACGCGGATGCACCAAGCCCTCCTCGCTCGCGGCGTGCAGAACACTCTGGACGTTTATGACGGCGACCATACCAGCCGTCTGGGCTACCGTTTCCAGAATCACGTCCTGCCGTTCTTCGGCAAGTCATTGGCCTTTGCGCCGGAGGAATGAGCCCGATGCGGTGTCCGGCGATCCGCCGCGTGAGATTGCCGTGGCGCCGGTGAAATGAGCGAAGGGATTTCAGGCGCGAGCGGACGAATCCATGGCCGCCCGGGTGTCCTCGTGGGCAAGGTCTACCAAGGTCTGCATCGCCTGCGCCGCTGCTTCGCCATCGCCGGCGGCAATCGCTTCATACACATTTACGTGATCGGGAATGGGATCGCGGGGCAAGGCGCGGGCACGCTGTTTGAACTGGGTGGTCCAACTGATTGCGGCGCCGATGCTTGCAGCAAGCGACATCATCACTTCGTTGTTAGCGGCCTGCAGCAAGGCGATGTGAAAGGCCCGGTCGGCCGCGCGTCCTTCTTCCGTCGCCAGAGTGTACCGGCGCATGTCGGCAAGGGCACTTTCCATCGCCTTGAGGTCGGTCCGCTCCCTCCGTTCCGCGGCCATGCGCGCCAGCGCCGGTTCGACGACTGCGCGCAGTTCGAACAGGTCGCGCACGAAACCGACGTCCGGTTCTCCGGTAAAGGCCCAGGCCAGCACCATCGGATCGAGCAGGTTCCAGTTGCTGCGCGGCAATACGCGCGTCCCGTCCTTGGGCTTGCTGGCCACCAGTCCCTTGGCCGTGAGCACTTGGATCGCCTCGCGATAGGCACTGCGCGACACGTTGAGCGCTTCGGAATTGGCGACTTCGCCGGTGAGGCGCGCGCCGGGGGCGATCTGGCCCGAAACGATCGCCGAACCGAGATAATGCGCCACTGCCCCGCGCAGTCGACGGCCGGAACCACGCGGCTCCTGTGGGAGACGTGCACCGGCAGGGCTACTGTCCGAGGAAGGTCGCCTGGTGCCCATATCGTCCTTTTCGTGATTTTCCAGCTATGGTCCTATTCGGAATTGCCGCCACAAAATCAACCGGAGGGAGTGGAATGATGTTCAAGAGAATCGCGCCTGCGCTGGCACTGCTGGCCTTTGCGGTGCCTGCCGCTGCGCAGACCCTGGCCAGCGGTGGCAGCGGCCCATGGCCTGCTATCGCCGAGGTCGACCCGACCCTCCCGCGGCATGTCGTCTACCGGCCGGCTCAGTTGCCCACCGCGACGGGACAGAAGCTGGGCGTGCTGGTCTGGGGCAACGGGGCATGCAGCGACAATTCGGAAATGCACGCGGCATACCTGCTGGAAATCGCCAGCCACGGCTATCTGGTGCTTGCCAACGGCTTTTCTCCGGAAGAGGCCAAGCGCCGCGCGGCCGAGCGGCCGCAACAGAGCCCGGCCGAACGCCGGGAAGTGCCGACTACCGTCAAGGACATGATCGACGGGGTCGACTGGGCCCTCGCGCAGGACGGCGACCGTTCGAGCCGATACGCCGGCAAGATCGACCACTCGGCGATCGCGGCCGCGGGCCACAGCTGCGGGGGGGTGCAGGCACTGGAAGTCGGCTTCGACCCGCGCGTGCAGACGGTGATCGGCAACAATACCGGCGTATTCCCGGATGACACGCCCAAGATGACGGGCATGATGCTGGAGAAGGCCGATCTGAAGAAGCTGCATGCGCCGGTGCTCTACCTGCAGGGCGGCGAAACCGACATCGCCTATGCCAACGGCATGGATGACTACCGGCAGATCGGTCATGTCCCGGTCGCGATCGTCAATCTGCCCGTGGGCCATGGCGGGACTTTCGACCAGCCGAATGGCGGGATCGCAGCGAGCATAAGCGTTGACTGGCTTGACTGGCAATTGCGCGGCGATGCCGCAGCCGGGCGAAGCTTCGCGGGAGACAATTGTCGCCTTTGCAATGGCGCGGAATGGCAATTCGAGAAGAAGGGCTTCTGAATTCGTGTTCCCCGCAGATGCACCGACCATAGTGGGAGACTGGGGCAGTTCCCGCCTCCGGCTGTGGCTGGTGCAGGGCGGCGGGGTGCGCGCGCAGACCGAGGCACGAGGGCTGCTGGCCGCCGCCGATGCGCCGTCCGAGGCATTGCGCAGTGCGATTGCAGCACTGCCCGATGCGGGCACGGCGGGGCGGATCGTGCTGTGCGGCATGGCAGGGGCGCGAGGCGGACTGGCGGAAGCGCCGTACCTGCCCTGTCCTGCGCGCTTTGCGGACTGGCTGGATTTGACCACCAAGCTTGCCTTCGATGGCATGGCTTGCGCGCTCCTGCCCGGCCTTTCCTGCCGCTCCGGCACGGGCCAGCCGGACGTCATGCGCGGGGAGGAGACGCAGATCTTCGGTGCCTTGCACCTCCGGCCGGACCTGGCGCTTGGGGCGCAGACCTTCCTTCTTCCCGGCACCCATTCGAAATGGACCCGAGTGGAGCATGGCCGGATAACCGGCTTCGTCACATGCTGCACCGGTGAACTCTACGCACGGCTGATCGGATCGAGTCTGGTCGATCCCGATGCCGCTTGCGGCAGCGAGGCATTTGCGGATGGCTACGAAGTTGCCACCAGCCGTGTCCTGGCCGGTGCAGACCTGCTTCCATCGCTGTTCGAAGCGCGTGCCGCGCGCCTGCTGGATGGCCGGGAGGAGGGCTGGTCCGCTGGCTTCCTGTCGGGCTTGCTGATCGGCACCGAAATTGCCAGCATGGTTCCACATGCCATCGCAACCAGGCCGTTGATGCTGATTGGGGAGGGGACCATGACGGCGATCTATTCGCGAACGCTTGATCGGTTCGGCATCGAACACGTCATTGGCGACGGTGCCCGCTGCGTGCTCAAAGGTCTGGAACTGGCTTGTGCCGACGCTTGACCAACTGCTGGCCGAAGGTGTCCGGCCGATCGTTGCCATTCTGCGTGGCCTTACCCCCCAGGAGGCTCCCGCGATCGGGGGGGCTCTGGTCGATGCCGGCATCCGCGCGATCGAAGTCCCGCTCAATTCGCCGCAACCTTTCGACAGTATCGCAATCCTGGCCGATCGGTTCGGGGGCAGGGCGCTGATTGGCGCCGGGACCGTGACCGATCCGGCCCTGGTCGCGCAACTGGACGCAGCGGGAGGGACCTTGCTGGTCGCTCCCAATTGCGATTCCCGCGTCATCGAGGCGGGCCTCGCGCGGGCCATGGACGTCATGCCCGGCATCATGACGCCGAGCGAGGCCTGCGCGGCCGTAGCCGCGGGTGCACGGCGGTTGAAGCTGTTTCCTGCCAGTTCGCTTTCGCCATTGCACTTACGGGCACTGCGCGAGGTTCTGCCTGCGGCCTGCGGTATGTGGGCGGTCGGGGGAATCGATGGCGGCAATGCGGCGGCTTGGCTCGCTGCAGGGGCGGAGGGGGTCGCAGTGGGCACCTCGATCTATCGACCGGGCATGGATGCAGCGGATGTCCACAGGCGTGCGCGCAATTTGGTCACGGCCCTATCCGCCCTTTGACTTGTTCTTTTGTCGGAGTAATAGTACCGCAGGGCGGGCGCCTGGTCCGCGTCGGAGAGGCCGCCATGACCAAGCTAGACGCCCTCGCAATCGGACTGGCCTGCAGCGTCCTTGCGGGCTGTGCCTCCAGTGGCACGCCTGCACCCGATCGAACCTACCGCTACGCTGGCAATCCGATCTTTCGCGACATCCATACCGCCGACCCGGCCCCGCTGGTGGTGGGCGAGCGGCTCTATCTCTACGCCGGTCACGACGAGGCGGGCGAGGGGCAAATGTTCAACATCACCGAATGGCTGGCCTTCTCCACCGCGGACATGAAGCACTGGACCGCGCATGGCCCGATTATGCGGCCAGGCGACTTTGACTGGGTCTCGCGCGATGCCTGGGCCAGCCAGGTCCACGAGAAGGATGGTCGCTACTGGCTCTATACGGCGGTCGAGCATGACAGCGCGCTGGGCTCGCACGGAAAGGCTATCGGCGTGGCTGTGGCGGACAATCCGCTCGGTCCCTTTCGCGATGCCAGGGGCAGCGCCCTGGTACGAAACGAGGATACTGACGGTCCCCACACATGGGATGACATTGATCCCACGGTCTGGACCGAAGAGGATGGCACAAGCTGGCTGATCTGGGGCAATGCCAATTGCTATATCGCGAAGCTGGCTCCCGACATGATCAGCCTCGACGGGCCGATCCGCCAGATCGAGCTGCCCGATTTCGAGGAAGGGCCCTGGATCTTCAAGCGCAGCGATACCTACTATCTGGCCTATGCCAGCATGGACAAGAGGATCAGCCCCGATGAACGCATCTCCTACGCCACCGCGCCGGCCATAACAGGGCCATGGACCTGGCGCGGGGAAATCACGGGGGCCGCGAAAAACAGCTTTACCATCCATCCCGGCATCATGGAATTCAAGGGCCGCTGGTATCTATTCTATCATGTCGGCACGCTGGACGTCGGTGGCTTGAAGGGCGGCCTCGGCCGCCGTGCCGTGGCGGTCGAACGGTTGCGTTTCGACAGCAATGGCCTGATCGAGCCGGTCGTGCAGACGGAAAGCGGAATTCTGCCCTTGCCATGATGCGCTACCCGATCCTTGCCGCAGCGCTGATGGTCATGCCGGGCTTTGCGCACGCCCAGCCTGCCGCTGAGTTCGACGGGTTCGAATTTCGCGGCGGTGATGGCGACATGCTGTGGGTGTCCGACGATCTGGCCGGCGCTCCAAGGACTGATGGGCGGCGGTTAGTATTGACCGCCGTGCCTGAACCGCTCTCATCGGAACGATTGCCGAGTCTTGTCGGACAGGCCATTCGCTCGAATGCCTTTTCGGTGACGACCTTGCTCGACTATTCCGCACTGGAAGAAGGGGATGTCGCCGGCGTGACCCTTTTCCGAAGTCCCGATTCATGGCTCAGTCTCCAGGTCGAACGGATCGAGCCGGCGGATCTCATTGCCGTGCGTCTGCGCGCAGGCGGGCACAGCCCTCCGGCCGGGAAGCTCGTCGCGGCGACTGGCCTTGCGGGATCGTTCGGCGAGCGTGTCAGGCTACGGGTCGACGGACGTGATGGGGAGTGCATGCTGATGTTCGCGAGCGAGCGGGGGTTTTGGCAGGTGCTTGCCGAGACGTTCTGTCCCTCCGGGATCAAGCCGGATGGCGACGGCGACCGGGACACCGCGCTCCTCGGTCTTTTCGCGACCGATGGGGCAGAGTGATGCGGGCGGCCAGAGGTGGCGGCCGCATGGTCTAGGGAACAGGAGAACCGATGAAACTGCTCGTACGGCGTCGGCCTGACGGCCAAAGCCAGCTGGTCGCCGGAGAGGGTGGCCGTTTCCACGATGTCCGCCCTTACGCCGACGTGCGCGCGCTGGCTATGCGGGCGATCGACGAAGGGCGCAGCCTGGCAGCGCAGGTCGAAGCCAGCGAACCGGGCGATCCGGTCGACGTTTGGGCGCAATTGCGGGCAGGCAGCCTCCTGCCGCCGATTGCCCATCCCGATCCGGCTCATCTCTGGCTAACGGGAACCGGGCTGACCCATCTGGGCAGTGCCGAGGGACGCGACCGGATGCACAAGGCTGCTGCCACCGGGGAAACGCTTACCGATTCGATGCGCATGTTTCTCGAGGGCATGGAAGGCGGAAAGCCGACTGGCGGAAAAATCGGTCAGCAACCCGAGTGGTTCTACAAGGGCGATGGTGCTCATCTCGTCGCTCCGGGCGGTGTGCTTGAGCGGCCACCGCACGCGCTCGACGGCGGGGAAGAACCGGAAATCGCCGGGATCTACCTGATCGGCGAAGACGGTGCCCCACGGCGCCTCGGGTTCTGTCTCGCCAACGAATATTCCGACCATGTGACCGAACGGCACAATTACCTCTGGCTTGCTCATTCGAAATTGCGGCAGGCCTCGCTCGGCCCCGAGCTGCTTCTGGGTGATCTCCCGCAGGACGTCAGGGGTACCTGCCGAATTCGCCGGGGTGAAGAGATCGCCTGGGAAAGGCCGTTCCTGACCGGGGAAGCGAACATGTCCCACAGTTTGGCCAACCTCGAACATCACCATTTCAAATATGCGCTGTTTCGCCGTCCGGGCGATATCCATGTCCACTTCTTCGGGACTGCCACCGCCAGTTTCGCCGAGGGCGTGGAAACCCGCGACGGCGACGTCTTCGAGATCGGCGCAGCGCCGTTTGAACTCCCGCTTTGCAACCCGTTGCGCTTCGCTCCGGCGAACGAGCTTGCCTTTAGGGTCAGGCAACTGTGAGTGGTGCGCGCGTCAGGCTGGCGATCATAGGCAGCGGCAAGATCGCGTGCGACCAGCACCGTCCTGCACTCGATGCCCGCCCCGAATTCGAACTGGCCGCCACGGTCGATCCGGCCGGCGCACCGATTGGCAACCAGCCTCATTTCGAATCGTTCGATGCGTTGCTGGCGAGCGATTGTGCTTTCGATGCGGTTGCGATCTGCACCCCGCCCCAGCGACGCTACGAAGTGGCGCGGAGCGCACTGAACAAGGGAAAGCACGTACTGCTCGAAAAGCCGCCCGGCGCGACTCTGGCGGAAGTCGCCGCCCTTGAGGCCTCGGCCAAGACTATGCGCGTATCGCTTTTTGCTGCCTGGCACTCGCGTTTTGCGGCCGGTGTCGCTCCTGCAAAGGCCTGGCTCGCGGGGAAGCGGATCCGTTCCGTCACGATCGTGTGGCGCGAGGATGTACGCGTCTGGCACCCGGGTCAGCGCTGGATCTGGCAAGCTGGTGGCTTCGGTGTCTTCGATCCGGGGATCAACGCCCTGTCGATCGCTACGGAGATTCTGCCGCGTTGCTTGCTGTTACAGCAGGGCCTGCTTCAATTTCCATCCAATCGCGACGCTCCGGTCGCGGGGCTGCTGCATATGGAAGATACGACGGGCGTGCCGGTGACCCTCGAATTGGACTTCCTGCAAGCGGGACCACAGACTTGGGACATCTCGGTCGAGACGGACTCCGGGCGATTGGTCCTCAAGCAGGGCGGCAGCGTGCTTGTTTTGCCCGATGGAACGGTCTGCGGAGCCGATCGGGAATATGCGGGGATCTACGAGCGCTTCGCCGAACTGATCGCCAAAGGGGAAAGCGAGGTCGATATCGCCCCGTTGCGCCTCGTAGCCGACGCGTTCCTTCGCTGCCGCTTCGAACGGGTGGACGAATTCCACGAGTAAAAAAGAGGCGGGCCCGAAGGCCCGCCCTGAGTGGACAACTCTTAACCTGCGGCGTTAGTCCAGCGCGAGGACCGCGATGGATTTGCCGGGCAGCTGCACCCGGACGCGGTCATTCTCGACGACCCCGGAGATCGGAACCGGCACGACCGCGGCAGGCTGGTCGAAACTGTTAATCGTATTAACATTCGGCGCGCTCAGCATTTGCCCTGTGGCGCGTTGCGGCGCAAGGCCTGCCAGATTCACCTGAACTTCTCGGTCTCTGTCAGGTTCGAGGTTGACGAGCGCAAGCCACAGCTTGCCGCCAGTATCCCGGAACGCCACGGCATCCACTGCGGGCAGAACAATGTCGCCATGGGCATATTCGCCAGGGTCGAACGTCACCGGCACCAGGGTTGCATCATGCATCGGCAGGTACATTTTGTGCACGTGGTAGGTCGGTGTCAGCACCATCTTCGCGCCGTCGGTCAGGATCATCGCCTGAAGCACATTGACCATTTGCGCGATGTTGGCACCGCCGACCCGGTCCGCGTGGCGGGCGAAGATATTGAAGTTGAGCGCCGCCACGATGGCATCACGCAAGGAATTCTGCTGTTGCAGGAAGCCTTCGGGCGTCCCGGGGTCTTCCGCGACCCACACGCCCCATTCATCGACCACGAGCGGCACTTCCTTGTCCGGGTCGTATTTGTCCATGATCGCCCCATGCGTGCGAATCAGGTCGTCCATCTTGAGCGTGGTCTCAAGGATCAGCGCGTAATCGTCTTCGCCGAACCCCACGCTGGGCAGTGAGGGGGGCCATTCCGGCACCGAGTAGTAGTGCAGCGACAGGCCTTCGATCGACCAGCTCCAGTCCCGTCCGGCCCAGGCCTTCATCACCGCCTCGGTGTACGACGTATCCTCGCCATTGGGACCCACGGCGATGCGACGCATGATCTTGCCGCTGCCTTCGCCCTGTGCCGGATTGAAGTTGCGGTCAAACCGGGCGTGACGCTTCATCAGGTCCACGTAATGCTCCGGCGTCATGTTGCCGCCGCACCCCCAGTTCTCGTTGCCCAGCCCCAGGAAGGAGACTTCGTAGGGTTCGGCACGGCCATTGGCCGCTCGGTCCTGTCCTGCGCTGCTGCGGCTGTCCGCGGTCATATAGGCCATCCAGTCGGCGGCCTCCTGGATGGTTCCGGAGCCGACATTTACCGAAATATAGGCTTTCGCTCCGATCATCCCGATGAAATCGAAGAACTCGTCCGTGCCGAAAGTGTTCGGTTCGATGGCGCCGCCCCAATTGGCGTTAACCGTCGAGCGTCGGTTCGGCCCCACGCCGTCACGCCAATGGTATTCGTCGGCGAAACAGCCGCCGGGGTAGCGCACGTTGGGAATGTTGAGCGCTTTCAGAGCGGCGACGACGTCTGTCCGGATGCCTCGCAGATTGGGGATGGAGGAGTCCGGACCTACCCATACTCCGCCGTAGATTCCGGTTCCCAGATGTTCGGCAAACTGGCCGAATATCTGCCTGCTGATCGTCGGGCCGGACGCTCCGGCATTGACAGTGACGGTAACATCTTGCGCGGCCAGCGGCCCGGAAACGGCAATCAACGCGCATGCGAACAGGAGCTTCTTCACTGGTCCAGGTCTCCTTCGGGCGTCGTATAGACACGGTAGATCATCTGGTGGCGATAAGGCCTGCCGGGTTCGACACGGGCGCTGCCAAAAGCTGGCTGGTTGGGCGTGTCCGGGAATTTCTGTGGTTCGAGGGCAATCCCGTCCCCCATTCGATAGACCTTGCCCCCCTTGCCGACGACGGTGCCGTCGAGAAAATTGCCGCTGTAGAACTGCAGGCCCGGCTCGGTCGACAGAACTTCGAGTACCCGTCCTGACCCTGGATGGGCCAGGCGCGCGGCCAGTTCGGGTGCGGCCGTGCTGCCCTTGTCGAGGGCCCAGTTGTGGTCGTAACCGCGCCCCTTGACGATCTGCTCGTCTTTCCCGTCGCGCAGCCCACGTTCGATATGGCGTGGCTCGCGGAAGTCGAACACCGTGCCAGCGACCGATCGCAGTTCGCCTGTTGGAATCAAGGCGTCATCGACCGGGGTGTAATGGCTTGCAGGAAGCATCAGCCAGTGCCCCATGGCATCTTCCGCGGCATCCTGACCGGCAAGGTTGAACAGGGCATGGTTCGTCATGTTGACGATCGTGGGTGCGTCGCTGCTCGCTTCGAACAGGATGCCCAGATCGCCTCGGTCGTCGAGTGTGTAGGTGACCGTGACGTCCAGCGCGCCGGGGTAGCCCTGGTCCCGCGCCGGGCTTGAAAGCGTCAGGACAAGTCTGGCCGTCGGCCCGCTCTCGAGCAAGGCGATCGCCCAGATCCGCTTGTCGAAACCCTCGGTCCCGCCGTGCAGCGAATTGGCACCATCGTTCTGCGTCAGCTGGTGGAGCTCGCCGTCGAGACGGAAAGTGCCCCCGGCAATACGATTGGCGTAACGCCCCACCGTTACGCCGAAATAGTTTGGATGGCTCTCGTACTTTGCCGTCTCGTCATAGCCGAGCGTAATGTCGGACGGTCGCCCGTCGCGATCGGGGGCGGTGAAGGCTTGCAGGGCGGCGCCAAATGTCAGCACGCGTGCCGATACTCCGCTGGCGTTGGACAGCGTGATCGCTTCGACCGCCGTGCCGTCCGCAAGGCTACCGGCTGCCTCACGTCGGGCATCGGCCGCTACGGCCGGCACCGCACACCAGGCCAGCAAGGCTGCAGTGCCCGCAATTGCCTTCCCCATTCCACTCCCCTTCAAGACACCTGGCCGGAACCTTTGCGTTCCTTGGCATCTATTTGTCAGACAAATGGAAGATTGAGAACCGGCTTTTTCGTCGATCGGTCCGGTTTTCGGTTTGGTGTGGACCCGGTTTGGCTCCGTCCATGCCCTGGTGCGGATTCTGCGGCCATTGCGCAGTATGGCGCTGCGCTCAGGACATCTTGCCGGTCATCGGCTTGTGCCCGGTGGATCGGGATTGGCGCCTGACCGCTACGGCCAGACAGGCCGAAGCCCCGCCTGCCGGTGTCGATCGGGCAGGCGGGGCGGCTTCGATGGATAGTCTGGCGAACTGGCTTCCGTCAGAAATCTGCAGATATCTGAACGTACCAGCTTTGCGGGCGAGCGTAGATCTTTTCCGCATAGCCCAGCGTGGCCAGTGAAGCGTTGCCCTGGATCAGGTAGCGTTCGTCGAACAGGTTGGTCACCCCTGCCGTCAGCTTCCACGGCCCGGTATCGGGCGTGAGACTGACCGAGAGGTTGGATACGAAATATCCGTCCTGCTCGATCTCGGGAACCGAGCCTGTGATGAAGGTCAAGCTGGAGGTGTAATTGCCGTCAAAGCGCGGAGTCACAAGGAAATCGCCCAGCGGGATTTCATAGCCGATACCGAAGCTTCCCTGGAAGGAAGGCGTAAGCGGCAATTCGTCTCCGGGGGCGACCGTTGCGGTCGCGCCCGGCACTTCCGTGATCGACTTGATTTCGTCGTCCAGCGTGCTGAGCGCAACATCGAACATCAGGCCCGAATAGCTGTGATAGGCGGCTTCGAACTCCAGGCCCTGGATTCGCGCCTCGCCGGCGTTGAAGAGCAGGGGCACGACACCCTGACGGAAGATCAACTGGATATTGTCGTAATTGGCGATGAACGCTGCTGCGCTGGCCCGGAATTCCCCGAGGTCCAGCTTGGCGCCAATCTCGTAGCTTTCCACCTGCTCCTCGTCGAAAGGAACCGGGAGAAAGCCGGGGGGTGGTGCGTTGTAGCGCGTGTTGAAACCGCCGGATTTGAAGCTCTTCGCATAAGAGGCATAGGTGCTGAAGTCCGAGCTCCAGTTATAGCGGATGCTAGCGGACCCGGTCAGGGCATCGAAACTGGCCTTGTGTGGGCCGGGATAGATGAAGAGTGGGCCGCCGTCGGGAATTGCCGTCATGGGCAACGGATCCGGATCGGGCTGGTCCGCCGGGAACAGGTTCAGCACCGTCCCGGAAAATGTCTTGTCGTCATTTGTGTAACGCAGACCGCCTGTCAGCTCGAGGCCGTCGGTGGGCTCGACCGAGACCTCACCGAAGATGGCAACGGACTCCGTTTCCAGTTCCGATACCTGCAGGTCGCGCGAACCCGGCCCACCGGCCAGCAACGAACCGATCACCGGCGGAGAGGGCGGGAACGCCAGCGGAACCGTCGCTCGCTCGCTGGTGTCCTCGGTGAAGTAGTAAGCGCCGAGAATGCCGCTGACCGTGCCAGCGTCAAACTGCAATTGCAGTTCCTGACTGAATTGGTCGGACTCGGCCCCTACATCGGTCGTGATCATCACGAATGGCGTGTTGTCGGCGTCGCGAATGCCGCGCGATTCGGTCGAGCGATAGGCCGTGATCGACTTCAGAGACAGCGCATCGGAAATCTCCAGCTCGGCAGTGCCGGAAAAGCCGAACACTTCCGACGTGCTCAGCACATCAGCTGTTCCGCCATTGACGAAGGGTCCCTTGTCCTGGAAGTCGTTGGCGCAGCGCGCATCGTCGATCAGCGGGACATTGGGTGCGCCGAAACGGGGATCGCCGGGTGCGATAGGCGCGAAGGGAATGGTTGCTCCCGGGCAGCCGGCGGCCACGCTTACAATTGCGGCAACCGGAGCATTCTCGTTGATGCCCGCGAAGACGAAGGGGGCGCCGTTTTCGTCGCGCTTGGAATAATCGCCGCGCAGATTGAGCTTGAAGGTGGCGCTCGGTTCCCACAACAGCGCGCCATTGACGGTGAAGCCGTTGTCGTTGCCGAGATCGAGGCCGTCGTAAGCGCGGATGACATAGCCATCCCGCGACTTGAAGCCTCCCGACACACGTGCCGCCGCGGTGTCGCCCAGCGGAATGTTCAGGGCAGCAAACCCTTCGAACCAGTTGTCGTCGCCGACCCGGAAGCGGCCCTTGGCGCCGAACTCGCCGATTTCAGGCTCCTTCGTCCGGACGAGGATGGCGCCGCCGATCGTGTTGCGGCCGAACAATGTTCCTTGCGGGCCGCGCAGCACTTCCACCCCGGCGATGTCGCCGAAATCGATCGCGCCGCCGACCGCCCGGCCGACATAGACCTCGTCGATATAGATCCCGACGCCGGGATCGACCGCAGCCGTCGGGTCAAGCTGGCCCACACCGCGAATGAACACGACGGTCGATGCTGTATTCCCGGACAATTGGCCGGCCGTCTTGAACTGCAGGTTCGGTGTGATCTGCTCAAGATCGGCGGTCTGGGAAATCTGGCGTTGTTCGAGCGTCTCGGCGCTGAAGGCCGAGATCGCTACCGGCACTTCCTGCAGCGATTCCTCGCGGCGCCGGGCAGTGACCGTGATCGTGTTGACGGCATTATCGCTGCTTGCGACTTCTGCCTCCTGAGCCATTACGGTTGCGCTTGCGAACCCAAGCGACACCGCGATACCCAGCATGCTGCTGTGCCCCAACACTCGGGCCAGTTTTCCGGAACCTCTCATAACACCCTCCCTCCAGGACATGCGCTCATGCGCTATTGACAACGCTGGCAGTCGCAAGAGATTTGGTTATAGTCAATAACTGTTATTGGTAATATACAATTTTGGAACGCGGCGCGACATGACTACAACACTGCGTCGCGGCCGCTGTCCCTGCTTGGGTACGTGGACCATCTGCCAATTCCGGGCCGACCGGTCGTTTCAAGGGGGAGTGTGATGCCTAGAGGAAAGCGTGGCGGACGCCTGGGCCTCTTTGATCCCTCGTTCGGATACGGCCAGCTTCCGAGCCTGACCGGCTTTCTCTTGCGCAAGGCCAGCGTGATAGATTTCGGTGGTTTTGGGGATTCGGTCGGCGATCGGGCCATTACTCCGCTTCGATATTCCATGCTGGAAGTCGTCGGAGCCAATCCCGGTCTGCAGCAGGTGCAGCTTGCCGCCATTCTCGGCCTCAGCAAACCGGCCGCGACGCTGATTATCGATTTCTGGCAGGGTCGGGACTGCCTCGAACGCAGGCTGTCGCTGACCGATCGTCGCTCCTACGGAGTGCATCTGACGTCTGCCGGGGAACAGATGCTCACTCTGCTCCGCAGCCGGGTGACGGCACATGATCAGGCCCTGACCAGCGGCCTTTCAGATCAAGAGGTCGAACTCCTTCATCAATTGCTGGCGCGGATTGCCGGGCGCTCGGCACGACCAACCGGAGAGTGAGGGACAGTCCACGCCGTCAGTCGGACGTCAGGATGCCGCTCTCCTCCATCCATGCGAAGAGGCGCGGTCCCCACAAGTCCACCGTCATGCTGAAGTTGGGTACCTCGTATATGTGCAGTTCCACCTTGTGGCCGGCGTCCTTCCAGATCGAGAACAGCGCCAGAAGGCCGTCGGTGACCGGCCCGTGATCGGACTCGGTCACCAGGAAGAGCGGCGGTGCCTCGGCCGGTGCGATCACGTCCTGCAATGCGGGCCCGAAGATTGAAATCAGGAAATCAGGCCTGGCTTCCGCCGGGGCATCGGCAAGCAGTGATCCGAACGCCACCCCGCCCCCGGCCGAAGTGCCGATCACGCCGATCCGGTCCGGGTCTATGCGCCAGTCCGGAGCGTATCGATGCAGCATCCGTAGTGCGGCCTGGGCATCGGCGGTGGCGAGAGAAAGGATTTCCTGCCCCTCGGGATCGTCTGGTGCGGGATTGGCATTGCCGTTGCGGATTGCCATTTTGGGAAAACGTATCGGAGGGGCGCCTTCCACTGGCGCAGCGCATGTGATCGGAAGGGACTCCGCCGGCAGCTGGCGCGTGCGGTATTCGAGCATCATCACCGCCACGCCGCGACCGAGGAAAGCCTTCACTTGCGCATTGGCTTCGTCGCCGACGCCCAGCACTCTCAGGCCTCCGCCGGGGAGCATCAACACGGCCGCGCCAGAGGCGGTGTCGGGATCCGGGAGGTAGATATGATAGCGCGGCTGGCTGGTGTTGTAGATCGAGACGGACCCGCGGCATTCCGTTACCAGACGCGGCTCATGCCAATCCTCGGACCCGGGGGCGCCCCCCGGATAGAGTTCTCCGCTCAGCGGCGGCGCCGCCGAGAGGGAGGCTGCCGTACACAGCGCAGCGCCGGTGATCGCCCAATGCTTCAGGTTCATCACATGCCCTTGCGTTCAATTGTCCAGTTCGAGCCGCTGCACAGGCGGCAGTTGGCACCGACGAAGGTCCGTGCGGCTACCGGATCTCCCTTCAACTGCCACTCGAGCCAATCGACCGATACATGCGCTACCGCCCCGCCCATCGGCTGGGAAAAGGTGCCGCCATGCCCCACGGGAAGATTCGCCAGAGCGATCGGCACATGGTTCACCCGGGAAAAATCGTCCGTTCCGTTCGGATAGGCGATGTCGGACGGACCGCCGAGAATGTAGATTACCGGCGTATGGAATCCCTCCAGCATGTCCTTGGTGACTGTGAGATTGGAGATCGCCTGAACCCCGTCGTTGTAGATGCCGCTGTTGTGGACCAGCACGGTCTTGATTCGCGGATCCGCCGCGATCTGGATTGCCTGCAGCCCGCCGCAACTGTGTCCGGCCACGCCGAGCGCGTTCTCTGCGAGCTTGCCGTGGTATCGGCTGCCCGCACGCCGATTCTCGGTCAGCGCCCAATCGAGGCCGGCGCGCACCTCCTCGGTAGTGGTCGCCGGTGGCGGGAGACGCCCATCCTCGATCGACCGACGAGCCTGTTCGCGAGGTGCCGTCGCGCCGGGTCCGCTGCGCCACTCGCCGGCAGCGACCACCAGGTAGCCATAGGACGCAATCTGCGCGAGATGCAGCCGGTGGGCGGTACCGTCATCGGCGCAGCCACCGTTGCCCCAGGCCAGCACGGGCAGCGTTCCGTCCGCGAAAGGTGACAGGTCCCTGGGCCGGTAGATTACATGCCCCGGCAGCCCCGGATCCGCTTCGACCATCGCGGGGTATGGGCCATCCCCTGCAGTATTGGGTACCTTGTTGAACTCTTCCTGTGCCCGGCGAAAGGCTTCCGCATCGAAATCGGCCTGCTGGGCCGTTGCCGTTACCGGCAAGGCAAGGACCGCTGCAGACAGCGTTCCAAAGGCAAGATGCACGAGGGCCCAATTCTTCATGTCCCGCTCCCTTGATATGACCCGATCATTCTTGGCGCCAGCTTCGCGAACTCACGGTATTATGCGTAGTTCCACCTTGCGGTTGCCGGGGCCTCCTTCGACCGCCGCCTCATTGGCGCTCACCACAAATTCGGTTTCGCTAAGGCCGGCGCCGCGGAACATCCGCACGATCTCTTCCGCGCGTTCGCGGGCAATGCCGTCATGCTCGGCCATCAGCGTTCCGTCCGACAGCCGCGTTGCACCGCGATGGCCGGTGACCTCGATCCGTCTTGCATCGGAGAGCTGCGCATATTCTAGCGCCGGTCCCATGATCCGTGGGGTCTGGAAATTGACCATGCCTTCGAAGGAATATTCGATGACGAACAGTTTCGGATCAAACGGTGGCTTGGGAGGCTCCGGCGGCGTGAGAAAGCCGGCAAAGGCCAGCCTTCCGTTGCTGGGTCCCGGGGGACGCCGCGGCTCGAAACTGATGTCGATGCCGGGCATGGGCGTGCGCATCTCGTCGCATTCGGGGCTGAGTTCCGGCAAGACCGAGACGGTGACTGGGTCAATCACCGGCACGCCGCATTCCATCTGGTCCGTCACCGTCCCTTCGACCAATACGAGATGCCCCAGCGACGGGGGGTTGAAGGGGGCCGAGACGTCGCTCTGGACGCCGAGGTAGTATTCCTTCCCCTCATGGGTCGCCAGCCAGCACGGGACGGTCGGCGTATCCTGTACGATCGGGCAGGATACGAAGGCGATGCTTTCGCGGGCGTGAGCCATATCCCCCAGCAGCATGGCACCGGCAACCGCGATCAGGGGCAGTCGCGGCATGCTTGCAGGCACCCTCACAGGGCTTTCAGGAAATTGCCGAGATCGGCCTTTTCCTGCTCGCTGTACTGGATGTTGTACCGCCGGTCGTAGAAATCGATCAACTCGCGCACATTTGCTGCGGAGCCGTTTGAGAAATAGGGTGCGCGCGCGGCGAGTCCGCGGAATTGTTGCATCACGATAGTTCCCACGTCGTTGCATTTGCCGGAAATAAGCGCCCGGCCCGGGTCCTGTGTATAGATGACCCGGCCGAGATAGGGATGCGGCTGGGCGCTGCGATTGCAGGTGATCTTGAACAGCGGCATCAATTCATCCTGCGTTTGCCAGGGATTGCGTGGCGCTTCCTTGGCCCAGGGAAGGTTCGTCGTGCCAATGTCCATCCAGCCATTGGCCGAATCGAGACCGGTCATGTGCATGCCGTGGCAGGTGGCGCAGGTCCTCTTGGTGGGATTGCCGAGCCCGACCGTGTTGAGATGCATCGAATCGCGGATCCAGAACGTCCGGAAGTGGAAGATGTGATGGCCGCGCAGGATGCTTTCGCGCATCGCCCGTTCCTCGGGCGTCTCCTCCGGCTTGGCCTCCTTCCACGCCTCGCCCATCGGGATGACCCAGCGGGTGATGTTGTTGCCCAGGACGCCCATATCCCCGTCCCGCAGATTGTAGGGCCCGAGACCCGGAGGGCCGTCCTCCCCGATCAGGGTGCCGCCGGAACTCATGTTCACCTGGGCGGCATATATCTGGCGTTCGAACGCTTCGATTTCAGCCATTTCCTCTGCCGACAGCCTACCTGCGAATTCCAGATGGTGGAAGGCGGCGTCTCCCATCTGCTGCTTCAACGTCGCCACGCGTGCGTCGGCCATCATGTTCATGTTCAGCGGAGCGCCGGTGTCGGGGTCCCGCAAGGCTGGCTCGCCGGTCTTGCCGACAAAGGGCCCGGCGCCGAATTGCTGCTGGACCACGTAGCCCATATTGGCCACGACGCGCGGCCGTCGATAGACCGAAATTGCAGGCCGCGCGCTGAACATCCCCCACTCGGGGTCGAGGTTGCAGCCACCCGGGTCTCTGACGACCTCGATGTCGAACTCATAGTCAACCGGGTTGCCGTCGGGCGCAGTGGCCGGGAACGGGATCGGGATCCTGAACAGCCCCCGCTCGAGCAGGAGCGAATGCGAAGCCGGATCGGCTTTCGGCAAATTGGGGCAATTTGCCCCGTCGTACATCGCGAAGATGGGATCCGTTCCGTTCGTTTCCTCCCACCTTTCGCGAATGGATCTGAGCGAGAGGCTCATGCCATCGGCGGGCTGGTGGCAACTGACGCATGCCCTGCCGTTGGCGCTCAATGGCTCGAAGAATGGGTGCCCTTCCGTCTGGACCGGGCCATCGGCGTTCAGGATTCCGATCTGCCCGACTTCATCGTCGTAGACGGCGAATTCCGGCAATACGCCGCCTGCTCCCGGTGACCACCAGCGCTCCGGCGCCCCCGCATCCTGCTTCGGGCCGGCGGCATCACCGGCAGCCGACCACAGCAGCGCGATCGAAAGCGCGCTGGCCGCCAGCCCCAATGAAAGCCGGCCTGCGTTCTGGACGCTCCTTTGGCCTGGTCCATTCGCGTTTGCCATATCGGACGCGCACTCCCATATTAGTTATCTTAGTTATGAATTGTGTATCGGCATTGACGGACTTGTTCAACCGCCCATGATTCAAGTGTCTGGATAAGCGAGGAGGATCCTGTGAGCGGCAAGAAGGACGAGCCCGAAACCATCCCGGGATCGCCGACGGGGAGTGCGCCCCGAATGGGTTTCCTTTCCGAACACATCGGTTTCCAGATACACATCGCCCGCAGAGCTCTGCGCCAGCATATGCGGCAGATCGGGGTTCAGGGCGATGCGCCTCCGGCGGGCACCATTTCGATACTCACCCTGGTGTCGCTCAATCCCGGAATATCGCAGCATGTCATTGCCGATCGATTGTTCCTCGACGCCTCCAAAGTCGCATTGCTCGTGCGGCAATTGGACAAGGCCGGACTGGTGCGCCGCGAACGGTCGGCGGAGGATCGTCGGCGCGTCCAGCTCCTGCTGACGCCGGCGGGCGCCGAACGGCTCGCTCAGGCGCGCTTGTTCAGCGACAAGCAGGAAAAGCGGATCGGTGCGAGTATGAGCGAAGCCGAGCGATCCGAACTTCTCCGGCTGCTTGTTCGGCTGCAGGACAGCCTGCGCTGACCCGGGAAGAAGGGGGCGCATTGGCGCCTTTCCCGCACAGTCCCGACCACCCGCCTCGGCACGGGCTGCTGGGCCTCAGTCGTTATGCACCGCATGTTCGAGGTTCGTCAGGAACCGGTGGCCATGCTCGACATGCGCACGCATTGCCGTTTCGGCACTCGCGGCATCCCCGGCGTCGATCGCCTTCATGATCTCACGATGATCGTCCACTGCCTGCGCCAGGCGGTCCCCGCGGTAGAACGTGCCGAACAGCAGGTGATGCACCGGGGTGCTGAGCCGCTTGACGAGGTCTTCGATCACGGCATTTCCCGCGCCGCGCATCAGCAGAGTGTGCCATTCCGAATTCAGTCGACCGAATTTCTCCGGTGCATTGTCATCGACGCAGTCTTCCATCTGTCTGGCTAGCTGCGCCAGCCTTCGGCGATCGTCCTCGCTTGCACGCAACGTGAAATCGCGCGCACACAATCCTTCCAGCAGCGCACGCGCCTGGTAGAGCTGGCGAATCTCATCTCTGGTCGCACCGCGCACGGACGCGCCGCGAAACTCCTCGATATCGACCAGTCCCTCGGCAGCCAGACGCTGGAATGCTTCGCGCACCTTGAACCGGCTTCCGCCTGTCTGCCGGATGATGTCGACTTCGACTAGGCGCTGGCCGGGCACGAGCCGGCTGTTGCGGATTTGCGATCGGATCCAGTCGGCAATCTCGGCGCTGTTCGGTCCGCTCTTTGCCAGTGCCGCTACGGCATCTTCCATCGCCCCTCTCCGACAACGAAATTGTCAATAATTTCGTCATTCATAATTCGATTGCATGCGAAGGTCAATTTCCCGACGTTCCGGCCCGCTTGGGAAACCCCGAAACAGGGTGCCCGGATTGGGGAGGATTAGATTATGACGAACGGGATATCATGCGCCTGTCGTATCGCTTCGCTGGCGAGCGTATCGCTGGCGGTCTTGGCGACGACACTTTCCGTACCGGCAGTCGCGCAGGAGAGCGATTCGGGGAATGAGGAGGCCGGCGTCTCCGAATCCAAGGACAACACAAGCATCATCGTGACAGGCAGCCGCATCACCGGCGTCGCTCCGGTCGGCGCGACCGTCACGACGCTCGGCCGCGAGGAGATCGAGATTGCCGGTCAGGTCACGCTCGATCGCATGATCCAGGAAGTTCCGCAGGTGTTCGACCTCGGCTTTTCGGAAAATTCGCGCGGCCAATCGGGCGGCAACGGAAACGCGACCTGGTCGAACTCGATCAACCTGCGCGGCCTCGGGCCGTTCTCGACGCTGATCATTTCCGACGGCCACCGCATGACGACCAACGGACGCGCCATCAATCCGTCGGTCTTGCCGACGCTCGGCGTCGAGCGGGTCGAAGTGATAGCCGACGGGGCTTCTGCCATCTACGGCTCGGATGCGGTTGCCGGCGTGGTCAACCTGATCCCGCGGCGCAACCTCGACGGTGTCGAAGCCTTCGGCCGGATCGGTTCGACCGGGAATGGCGACTTCTGGGAATGGAACGTTGGCGCCGCTATCGGCCAGACGTTTAGCCGCGGCCAGGTGATGGTCGCCTATGAGCATGCCTTCCGCTCCAACCTCAGCGGCGATGACCGGGACTTCTACACATCTGACCAGCGCCCGTTCGGCGGTCCTGATTACCGCACCAATGCCTGCGCTCCGGGGACCTTGATCTACCAGGGCCAGACCTACGCGCTGCCAGCCGAGTACACGGCCGCCAATGCGAACAGCTTGACGGCCGGGACCGAGAACCTCTGCGACCTCCTGACCGGAATGGATCTGTTTCCCGAGCAGGAATATGATTCAGTGAACGGGACGGCGACCTACGAGGTCACGAATGGTATCGAACTGCTGTTCGACGGCTACTGGTCGAAGCGCAAGTTCGTGCGCAAACCGGGCACGATAACCGGGACCTTCACGGTGCCCGAAAGCAACGCCTTCTTCGTCGCTCCGGACTTCTATGTGCCCGGTTCTGGCGGATACCAGATTGCCTACAATTACGTGAATGATCAGCCGCAGAACGATTATGGCGGCTATCAGACCAACTGGCAGGTGACTCCGGGAATCCGCGCCTTCATCACCGATGACTGGAAGTTCGAAGGACGTTTTGGCTACGGCAAGGCGGAAGATCGCGCGGACAGCGGATTCAATCTGGACAGTCGCGGGCCCACCAGCGCACTTTCGCTGGCCCTTGCCAGCGGCGATCCGGCAACGGCATTCGATCCCTTCGGACTGGGGCGGACGAGCGACGCGACCATCGCGAGCATGTTCAGCACCGACAGTACTTTTCCGACCAATGCCGAACTCAGCACCTGGCAGGCGGGCCTCGATGGTCCGTTGTTCTCGCTGCCGGGCGGTGAGGTGAAGATCGCCGCCGGGTACGAAGGCCAGGATTTCACGATGGTCATCAACTCTGGGCTGGCGGACGAGCGGACCTACAACCGCAAGGTTCATTCGGGCTATGCAGAAATCAACGTGCCGATCTTCGGCCCCGGCAACGCAACCCCCGGCTTCCAGGAACTGACCGTCACAGCCGCCATTCGCTATGACGATTACAGCGATGTCGGCGGCACGACCAATCCGAAGTTCGGCGTCAATTGGGAACCAGTCGACTGGCTGGCCCTGCGCGGCAGCTACGGTACCTCCTTCCGCGCTCCGACCTTCCCGGAAATCTACGGCAACTCATCGCGGCTCTATATTCAGAACTATCTCAGCCCGACCGGGGGAGTGGTCAGCGGGTATACGCTCGGCTCAGGGCCGAATCCCGACCTGCAACCGGAATCCGCAACGACCTGGACTGTGGGCGCTGACATCGAGCCGCTCGACGGGTTGAAAATCTCGCTCACCTATTTCGACATCGCCTACAAGGACACCATCGCGGGGCTGCTGTCGAATCTCGCCGTGCTGACCTACGCGGATGAATATGCGGGAACCGACACGATTCTCTTTGGCCAGCCGGCCTACGACCGGATTATCGATGTTCTTGCAAATGGCATCATCGATTCGGTGCCGCCGCCCCAGCTCTTTCCCTTTCCAGGCACCAGTTCGGCGTGTTCGGATGGCATTGACATCGACAGCTGCATCTTTGTTGACGGACGCAGCCTGAACCTTGGCCGCACCAAGATGAACGGGATCGATTTCAATATCGGCTATCGCGCCGATCTCGGTCCCGACGACACGCTGTCGCTCCAGGCCAACGGAACCTACCTGACCGGATACGACGTGGCCTTCACGCCCGGAGGGGATTTCGTCGATCTGAAGAACAATATTTTCCAGCCGCTGACGTTCAAAGCCCGGGCCTCTCTGGCATGGGAACACGGGCCCGTCGTTGCGCGCGTGGTTGCCACGCATATTGGTGGCTATACCAACGATATCGTGACTCCGGCGGAACCGGTTGACAGCTATACGCCGATCGACCTTTCGGTGACCTGGCAACTGGCCGACAGTTTCGATCTTCCGTTGGAACGGGCAGCGTTGACTGCCGAAGTGCGCAACGTGTTCGACATTGATCCGTCCTATGTGAATGCGGCACCCGGCCCCAATGGCGGCGGCGGCTATGACCCCTCGGTTCACAGTCCGGTCGGCCGCTTCTTTGCCGTCAGCCTGCGAACGAATTTCTGATACCATCAGTCGTTTGCAAGATTGAACGCAGGGAATCCGGCAATGCTCGATATCGCCATGGCAGGCGACATTATTCTCGACGAGCCTGACGCGTTTCATTGGCTGTCGGGCATTGCCCCCCGCCTCAGGGAGGCCGATTTGTCGATCGCCCATCTGGAAGTTGCGCATACCGATTGCGCGTTCGAAATGGAGGGCGACGTGCCGGCCCCTGGAGCGCCTCCAGCGAATCTGGCGGCGCTGGCCGACGCGGGGATCGGCATGGTTTCGCTGGCGGGCAACCACATCGCCGACTGTGGGGCCCAGGGTATCGCCGATACGCTTGCGGGTCTCGATGCGTGGGGCGTGCTGCATGCCGGGGCGGGAATGGATCTTTGCGCGGCGCGCCGGCCTGCCCTCGCCACCGTCAAGGGGTGCCGTATTGCACTGCTGAGCTATAACTGCGTCGGTCCGGAAGAGAGCTGGGCCAACGCCGGAAGAGCCGGCTGCAGCTATCTGCCGTTAGCCACGACCGACGGGACTTCGGTCAATCCGAGAGCGGATATCGTGGAGATCCTGCCCGAGGCGCTCGATATCCTCGATCGCGATATAACCGCCATACGCGATACGGCAGACATGATCATTGTCGCTCTGCACAAGGGAATCGTCCATACGCCGGCGCGCCTTGCCCCCTACGAACGTCCGATTGCCCAGGCGGCAATCCGGCTTGGCGCCGACGCAGTCGTCTCGCACCATTCCCATATTGTGCGTGGAATCGAATTCCACCTGGGCAAGCCGATCTTCCACGGCCTGGGCAATGGCTGTGTGGTCACATCGGCCCTTGCACCGGATCAAGCCCATCCGGCCCGTGCCGAATGGGCGCAGCGGCGCAAGGCCATGTTCGGTTTCGAGCCGGACCCTGCCTATACGCTGGCTCCGTTTCACCCCCAGGCAGTGAACGCCTTCATCGGCCGCCTGATCGTGGCGGAGGGCGGGAACATTGTTGCCGGACTGACGCCCGTGCATGTCGAAGCGCCTGGTCGCCCCGTTCTGGCCGAGGGGGAGCGCGCACGTGCCATTGCCGAATATGTCGAACGGATAACCCGCGAGGCGGGGCTTCCTCCGCTTGTCATCGACGAGGAATTTTGCGTCAGGGAAGCCGCATGACCGGGGCCGTGCGACTGGTCCTCTGGCTTGGGGGCATGGCTCTGCTCTCGGCAACGGCTATCGATACGGCTGCCGTGGTCGGACGCCATCTCGGCATGCCTATGCCCGGCTCCATCGAATTGATGCAGGCTGCGGTTCTGGTTTCCGGTGTCATCGCGATTCTCGTGGCCACCATCGAGAATGCACATGCGCGGGTGAAACTCGTCGTCGACCGGCTCTCGCAGCGTCAACGCGTCCTGGCAGACCGACTTTCCGACATGCTGACCTTCCTGTTCTTCGCAGCCATGCTTGCCGGATCGAGCTGGATCGCATGGGACCTGCGCCATGCCCATGAGCAAAGCGAGTTGATCGGGGTTCCGTGGGCGGCGCTTCGGGTGATCGCGGGCCTCTTCCTGTTCACGACTTGCTGTGTGCTCGCTCGGCGTATCGTCACCGGCGGTCGCAGCGCAGCCGGAGAGGGCGACGACAAGAATTCGGCGGTATCCGGCGAATGATCTATGCCACCCCTGCCACCGGTCTGATCGGTATCGGCCTGTTGCTCGTGGTCCTGCTGCTGGGCGGGCGCATCGGCGTGACGCTGGGCCTCGTCGGTCTGGGAGGGCTGGCACTGGTTCTCGGCATCGAGCCTGCTCTTATCAAGACCGGTGTCCTCGTCATCGAGGTGCTGACCAAATACGAGCTGGGCACCTTGCCCCTGTTCCTGTTCATGGCGCATATCTTCTTTTCCATCGACGCCAGCCGCGACCTATTCGATGCGGCAGCAAAGACGATCGGTCACCGACGCGGCGGGCTCGCCTATGCCAGTATCGCGGGATGCGGCAGCTTTGGAGCGATCAACGGGTCGAGTCTCGCCACCACCGCGACCGTCGGCCTGGTAGCCTATCCGGAAATGAAGCGGTGCGGGTATGACGACACGATCGCTACCGGCACGATTGCAGCAGGTGGAACACTGGGCCAGATGATCCCGCCGTCGGGTGCATTGATCGTGTTCGGGATCATCGCGGAAACCAGCATAGGAAGCCTCTTCACGGCAGCGATCGTGCCGGGCATCACGCAGGCCCTGTTCTACGCACTGGTAGTGTTCCTGCTTGTTCGCTGGAAGCCGGACCTGGCACCTGCCGGGCCGGTTTCGCCATGGCCCGAGCGTTTCCGGTCGCTCGCGCGAATTTGGGAAATCGCGCTGCTGATCGTCTGCGTGATTGGCGGAATCGTAGGCGGATACATCAGTCCCCCGGAAGCCGCGGCCATCGGAGCTTCGGGCGCGCTGCTGATTGCTGCATTCCGGCGGAAGCTGACTCGCGCCAGCCTGTTCAGTGCGTTCCACGAAACCCTGCGCACCAGCGGACTAATCTATCTGATCGTCATCGGTGCGTTGATCTTCTCATCCTTTGTCGGCGTCACGGGCCTCGCCGGCGAAGCGGGTGCGCTGGTCGAGGAACTGGGGCTGGGCCCGATCGGTACGCTCGTGCTTCTAGCCGCACTCCTGCTGTTGCTTGGCTCTGTACTTGACGGGCTCGCCCTGATGCTCCTGACCACGCCGATCCTTTTGCCGATCGTTGAGGCTCAAGGCCTCAGCGCGGTGTGGTTCGGCATCTTCATAACCCGGGCCATGGAAATCGGATTCGTCCATCCTCCGTTGGGCATGAATCTCTACGTCATCCAGGGCGTCGCGAAGGATGTGTCGATCACCGACATTTTTCGTGGCGTGCTCCCCTTTCTTGCGAGCGATTTTGTGCACCTCCTGCTTATCATTCTGTTCCCCGCCATGGTTCTCTGGTTGCCGGAGGTGTTGGCATGAGTGGAACGATCGCCTCTGTCGGACCGAATCTGCCGCTCGATCTTCTGCGCGCGACGGGTGCCTATGCCGGGCCGCTGCCGATCGATCTCGGCAAACCCGTCTCGGCGGCGGCGGCTTGGATGGAGAGCAAGTTTGCTCCCTGGGCATCACTGGCGCTGCAGAGCTGGGCGGACGGGGAATACGATCATCTCGAATGCGTGGTGTTCAGCCGCGCCGACGATACGGCACAGCGGTTTTATTACTACGTTTGCGAACTTCAGCGGCGCGGTCTCCTGGCCGGGCCGGAAGCGGTCATCTTTGACGTTGCCATGATCCCCCGGCCATCGAGCCTTGCGCGCACGATCCAGAAGGTGCGCGAGCTGGCACAGATGTTCGATGTCGACGACAAGGCCCTCGAGGCCGCGATGGCCGCGAATGTCAGACCGTCCACCGCCCGTGGCGGCCCGGGCCCGGTCTGCCTCATTGCCGGTTCGCCCACCCCGGACAGGCGGCTGCACCAGGCGGTCGAAGCGACCGGCTTTGTCGCCGTCGGGCAGACTCTGGCCGAACACTGGACCGATGGCGGCCCGTCTGTCATGCGGGAAACAGGCGACCCCGCCAGCGCAATAGCCAGCTGTCTGCATCAGGCTACCATCGGCCCGCGGAGCTTTGCTGACCGGGCCAGCTTACTGCGCGAAAAGCTGATACAGACACAGGCGAAGGCCGTGATCCTCTGGCGTATCGAGGAAGACGAGGCACAGGTCTGGCACCTGCCCGAAGAGCGCCGCGTGCTGGAGCAGAGCGGTCTGCCTCATCTGGTGCTGACGCGCCGCGACTGGCTCGCGCGGGACGGTACGCTGGAAGAGATCTCCTGCTTTCTGACAGGTGCGGCCCGATGAAGCCGCTTTCGGGACATGCCGTCGCCGTGCTTGGCAGCATGGCAGACCGTCCGCTCGCCCGGTATCTGGCCTCGCTCGGCGCCCGGCTGGACGGCGAGGTGGAAAGCGCGAGCTTCGTCATTGATGACCTGGGCCTGGAGAAGACCGCGCATCTGCCTATTCCGGGATCCGCCGTGCATGTATCGGTCACGCCGTTTGGTTCGGGAGGGCCGCGTGCGCATTGGAAGGGCGGAGAACTGGTCGCTTCCGCCATGGGCGGTGCGCTGCGCCTGACCGGTGAACCCGGAGAGAAGCCGGTCAAGGAAGCCGGTGACGCCTGTACATTCCATGCCGAGATGGTCGCCGCTGCGGGGGCGATGGCGGCGCATTATGCGCGCGGAACCCACGGGCGCGGCCAGCATGTCGATATTTCGATCCAGCAGGTCGCGATGAGCCGCAACGTCAACGGCCTGCTGGTCTGGCAGTTCGATCGCCGCAAGCTCGATCGCGCAGGGGGCTGCATAGCCTATGGCAAGGCAAAGGTGCGGGTAATCTGGAAGCTGGCCGATGGCTGGTGCTTCCACGCGCTGATGACCGGTCGGCTGGGTGCCCCGGCCAACAAGGCGCTGTCTGACTGGATGGATGAAAGCGGGATTGCGAATCCAATGCGCGGGGTCGACTGGCTGGCCTACAACCGTTCTACGCTACCGGCGGAGACGCGAGCGGAGTGGGAAACGGCGATGGCCGGTTTCTTTGCGGCCAGGACCAAGCATGACATCGCGACCGAAGGGCATCGCCGAGGCGTCAACGCCTGCGTCGTCAACGAACCTTCGGATGTCCTGGAGGATCGTCACCTGACCGCACGCGGCTTCTTCGACACGCCGACCGGCCTGCCGGAGCGTTTCGCCGGCCTGCGTGAAGCGACAGCGCAGGTTGCAGCGCCTGTCGTGCATGCCGGTGACAGACCCGGCCCGCTTTCGGGTGTGAAAGTGCTCGACTTCGCCTGGGCCCTCGTCGGCTCGATCACCACCAAGACCCTCGGAGACATGGGCGCGGATGTCGTCAAGATCGAAAGCCGGGGCAGGCCCGATCTGTCACGGCTCGATGTCCAGGTGTCCGCCTCCAGCGCCGCGAGCCTCGATGACAAGCCGTGGTTTGCGCATCTCAACTCATCCAAGAAATCCCTGACTCTCGACCTGAAGGCGCCTGGCGCCCGCGAATTGCTCGATCCTTTGATCGAATGGGCGGATGTGGTGGCCGAGAATTTCTCTCCCGGCACGATGGCGAAGCTCGGGCTCGACTACGATAGTCTCCAGCAGCTCAATCCAGGCCTGGTGATGGTTTCCGGCAGCGTCTACGGCCAGACTGGCCCCATGGCCCGCGAATGGGGCGTCGACGGCACAGGCGGTGCGCTTTCCGGCCGGACCTACCTGACCGGCTACCCCGATCACGATCCGGTCATTCCCGGAGCTGTGCCTTACGGCGACGTGATCGTTCCCTTCGTGATGGCTGGCCATGTATCGGCGGCACTCCAGCATCGCCGCGAGTCCGGGCGCGGCTGCCATATCGACGCCAGCATGTATGAAATCTGCGTCCAGCAAATGCGGGATTTCGTGGCAAGCGCGAAACGCGGCGAACGCCCTCGGCGCATGGGCAATGCTGATCCCTCGGTCCTGTTCCAGGACGTCTTTCGCGCGGCGGGAGAAGACCGCTGGGTCGCGATAAGCGCCTTCACCGGGGACGAAATGAACCGCCTTCTCGCCGTAACCGGGCCGGACATCGGCGCCTGGACGAGCACGCGCGAAGACCATGCCATTGTGGAGGAACTGCAGGCACTGGGAATCGCTGCGGGGGCCTTGCAGGATTGTGAGGATCTGATGGAGAACGATCCGCAGATTGCAGGGCGCAATGCCCTGGTCATGCTCGACCATGCCGTCCTGGGTCCATTCGGACATGTGGCCACACCCGTCGAATTCTCGCGCGACCGGATGCGCCCCTATCGTCCGCCGAGCATGGGAGAACATGCCCACGAGATTGCCCGGACCATCGCCGGCCTCTCGACCGGGCGCATTGCCGAACTCGAACGACAAGGAGTGTTCAAGTGAGCGCGTCCGCAAACCGGCGTAGCCTCAAGACGCTCGCCTGTACCACCGAAGCCACGGCATACCAGAAGGCCTTCGGCAAGGAGCTGCGTCGCCGTGTGGTGGAAGATCGCGAGCCCTATGCCATCGTACAGGCCGACACCCCGCATGAACTGTTCCATGCGATGGATATCCCCATCATCACCAATCAGTGGTGGTCCGCCTATATTTCGGCCAAGCAGCTTTCGACCCGCTATTTCGACGCAATGGTCGAGAAGGGCTATCCGGCGAACAGCTGCAAATACTGCTCGCTGGGCCTCGCCTGTACGCTGGCCAACGAACCGGAAACGGCGCCCTGGGGTGGGCTTCCCACACCCACCATCATGGTCGCTCGTCTCACCTGCGACTGCATCCAGCACGTTTTCGGCCAGTGGTCCGCCGCGCTCGGCAGCGAATTCTTCCCGATGGAGGCACCCGCCTGGACCGATAAGGACCCCGCCTGGTTCGAGCATTCCAAAAGCGATTGGGAACGCGTCTATCAACCCGACCGCATTGCACACATGGTCCGTGAAATGACGGATCTGATCGCCATTCTCGAGAACCGAACCGGGCGCAAGTTCGATGAGGCGAAGTTCCATCACCTGATGGCGCAGATCAATGTGCAGGAAGGTTATATCTGGGAAGCCGCGCAGGCCATCGGCAAGGCGCGGCCTTGCCCGGTGTCGATCGCCGAGCAGATGCCCAATACCATGATACCGCAGTGGCACCGCGGTTCGGACTGGGCTGTGGCCCACGCGAAGAAATTCCGCGATGAGGTGATGGAGAGGATTGACCTGGGGCTCGGCGCGGCAGCTCGGGAAAGGCTGCGGCTGATGTGGATCGGTGCCGGCGTATGGCATGATCCCGGCTTTTATCAGGCATTGGAGCAGGGGCCGGGGGCGGTCTTCGTCTGGTCGATGTATATGCCCTTCGCTGGCCCCGCCTATATTCGCGACCTCAAGGGCAAGCCGATGGAGGCACTCGCCAGCCGGATCGCGAGCATGAACGAGACGTTGCACCTGCCACCCTGGATGAGCGGCTGGATGGTGTCGGAGGCGCAGCGCTGCGGGATCGATGCCGCGATCATGCTGCTGCCGCCGGATAACCGGCTTTCGCAATCGGGGAACAGGCTGACGGCTTGCGCGCTCGAGGAAGCCGGGGTCCCGGTGCTGATGATCGATGCCGATATGGTAGACGCCAAGATCTGGGATCATGACCGCATGGTCGGGCTGGTTGCGCAATTCCTGCACGACAAGGGTCTGTCATGACCCGCCTTGCCAGCCTCCTTTCGGCACTGATTCTGCTGGCCAGCTGCGCGCGCCCCATGCCCGAGGGGGTAACGGAACTGACCTATGCGACACCCTATCCGCCGTCGCACCCCTTCAGCCTTGCCGACCAGCGCTGGATCGATTTCGTCGAACAGGAGAGCGGCGGCGCGATCGTCATTCGGGCCGCCTGGTCGGGTGTGTTGCTCTCCGCCGACATGTCGATGGAGGAGATTCGCCACGGTGTTGCCGATATCGGCCTCATCACACCGATCTACGTGCGCGGCGGGACACATCTCCTGCGGACCCAGACCGGGTTTTACAGCGGCGCTGACTCGATTGACGCACAGACGGCGCTCTACCGCTGCATGGCTGAGCGGGTGCCGCAGTTCGACCAGGAGCTCGCCGGGCTGAAGCTGCTGGCCGTCCAGGGAGGGCTGCTACCAGGGATCGTCACGCGCTTCGACAAGGTCGAGAAGCTCGACGACCTCGAGGGGCTGCGCATTCGCGCACCCACCGAATTGCTCGGCGTCCTGGGTCAGCTCGGTGCCGATCCGGTGAATATCCCGATGGGAGAGGTCTACTCGGCCATGGCCAAGGGGGTAATCGACGGGGTGATCGCGCCGCCGGACACGCTGCGTTCGCTGCATCTGGTCGAAGTCGCCGAGCATTTCTGGGAGCTCAAGGTACCTCGCGGCGCCTATCCCGCACGGGCGATGAACGCGGAGCGCTGGGATTCGCTGTCCGACGAAGCGCGGGCGCTGCTCGAAAGGAGCACGCCTGTCTGGGAGGCGGCCCTTGCGGACGAGATCCGAAAATCCGAACAAGCCGGGCGTGAGGCTGGAGAAGGTGTCGTGAGCTGGACGCCCGTATCCGAAGCCGACCAGCAGCGCTTCGATACGCTTTACCTGCGCGAGGGCGAGAAGAATGCCCGCGCCCTGCAGCGCTTCGGGATCGACGGCATGCAGGCCTACCGATTGGCGCGTGCCAGCATTCTTGCGCGCGACAGTATTCGTTGTGAAGGGAACAACACATGACGCAGCCACTCGCCGGTTTCACGGTGGCTGATTTCAGCCATGTCATGGCGGGCCCATTCGCCAGCCACCTCCTGCGCCTGATGGGGGCAGAGGTCATCAAGATCGAGTCCGTGCAGGGCGACCAGTTTCGCAATTACGGGTCCAACCGCAATTTTGACGGAATGAGCCCGGCATTTATTGCGGCCAACGTCGGCAAGAAGAGCATCGCCCTCGACCTCAAGGATGCAGACGACAAGGAAATCGCGCGCCGGATCGTGGCAAAGAGCGACGTCCTGCTCGAGAACTTTCGTCCGGGCGTGATCGGACGCTTGGGCTTCGGCTATGATGACGTAAGGCGCTTCAATCCCGAAATCGTGTTCTGCTCGGTCAGCGGCTATGGTCAGGACGGGCCGCAGCGTGACTGGCCGGCGATCGACAATATCGTGCAGGCGACCAGCGGAATGATGATGTTGAGTGGCGCGGAGGGGGATCCCCCGGTGCGTGTTGGTTTCCCCATGGTCGACACGCTGACGGGGCAGACCGCCGCGGTGGCCATATTGGGCGCCTTGCTGCGGCGCGAACGCAGCGGCGAGGGCGCCTTCATCGACGTGTCGATGCTCGAAGCGAGCATGGCCTTCATGACGAGTGCGCTGACCCCGTTCCTCGTCACCGGGGATGCGCTGAAGCGGCTGGGCAACACGGGTTATAGCGAATTGCCCACCGCCGGCCTCTTCCAGGCAGGGGATGGGCGGCACATTTCCCTGGGCGTCGTGCAGGATAACCAGTTCGAAGCACTCGCCCGCCATCTCGATCGCAGCGACTGGCTCGACGACGAACGCTTCGCCACGCCGGATGCGCGTCGAGCGAATTTTGATGCCATGCACGAGCAACTGGATGCGATATTCCGCACGCGCGACGCCGAGGTCTGGGAGCGCTTGCTGAGCGAGGCCGGCATTCCGTGCGGCATGGTTCGGCGGGTGGACGAGGCGGCGCGGCTGTGCAGTCCGGGCGGCTTGCTCGACATTGATATCCCTGGCCTGCCGGTGGCAGGCACAGTTGCCGTCCCCAACGCGGGTTTCCGGATGGATCCCGACGGGCCGGGGACGCACTGTCCGCCGCCTCGTATTGATCAGAACCGCGAGGAGATCCTCGCCTGGCTTGCCAGCGAAGAGACCGAAACGACGGCCTGAACAGGGTCGACCTTGCTGGCGAGGGTGTTGGGGTGATTGGAACAGGCACGGAGGCGTGCCGAAACGTCTAGCAGGAGAAGGCCTATGCCGGCAGTTACCTTTCGTGTCCTTGCGGCGGCCTTGGCCGGCGCTCTCGCGGCGCTGCCGGCTGCGGCCGAAACCTATGCCGGCTACGAACGCCAGTCGCTCTACGTTCCGGTGCGAGACGGCACGCGACTGGCGATGAATATCTACCGGCCGGCCGGTGATGACGGGGTCGAGGCCGACCGGCTCCCGGTCATCTTTGTCTTCACGCCCTATCGTGCGCGCTACATCGACAAGGACGGCGAATTGCGGGAAACCGCGCTTCAAGACGGGCTGGCGCTCCGTTCCTTGCTGCGTGCGGGATATGTGGTGGCGGTTGCCGATATCCGCGGGAAAGGTGCGAGCTTCGGCGCGCGCCGGGGATTCCAGGATCGGACCGAAGCGCAGGACGGGCATGACCTGGTTCAATGGCTGGCCGCCCAGCCTTTCTCGACCGGACGCGTCGGAATGATCGGCTGTTCCTACCTTGGCGGCACGACCATGCATACGGCCAGTACCGTACCTCCAGCTCTGAAGGCGATTTTTGTCGGCGCCACCGACTGGGACAAGTATGACTTCGTCCGGCGCGGCGGCATTACCGCGCAGTTCAACACCCGTCCGGACGAACCCCTGTCCGATGATCTGGCGAGCGTTCCGGTCGATGCCGACCCCGACGGAGTGCTCCTTCGCGAAGCGGTCGCGATGCATGCTGACAACACGCCGATGGCCGCGCTGTGGTACTCCATGCCCTATCGCGACAGCGTGAGCGCGCTGACCGGCAACGCCTTCTGGGAGGAGGCTGGGATATGGCCTTATGCTCAGGTCATCCGCGATTCCGGCATGGCCACCTACCTCTGGAGCAATTGGAAGGATGAACCTACCAGCCATGTCATCGTTGCGGCCGAAAACCTTGGAAGCCGGCTGCTCGTTGGACCGGGTAGCCATTGCGAAACTCCGGAGGGTTTCGACTTCACCGGCGAGGTGACGCGCTATTTCGACCATTACCTCAAGGGCCGGGACAATGGTTTCGTCGAAGAACCACGCGTCACTTACTGGCAGGACGCCGGTTCGGGAGCGGGAACCTATGCCGAAAGCGACAGTGTTCCGGGCAGCGAGAGCGTAACCCTGACCTACTACTTGGGCGCGAAGGAAGCCAACCGCCTCGCTCCGCATCCGCTCGGCCAGGGGAGTGCGGGTTTCGCGGTAGATTACGACGTTGCCGATGACGCCTATTTTGCCTTCTGGCCCCCGTCGCTGGATCGCCACGGAGTGGTTTTCGATAGCGCGCCGGCCGGGGAGGCGTTTGAACTCCTCGGATATCCCGTTGCCAATATCAGCGTCAGTGCCAATCGCGAGGACGCCGATGTGTTCGTCTATCTCGAAGACGTCGCTCTTGACGGGACGGTCGAGGTCCTCTCCTTCGGCCGGCTGAAGCTCTCGCATCGCAAGATCTCGCCGGCGCCGTGGAACGCGATGGGCCTACCCTGGCATTCGGGACGGGAAGCCGATGTGGCACCGCTGCCCGCGGGCGAACGGGCGAACTTGTCTATCGCAATGATGCCCTTGTCGCACAAGGTTCTGCCGGGCCACCGCCTGCGCTTTCTGGTGGCGGGGGCAGACCCGCGCCAGCGGAACCTCGCCGATCTGGAACAGGATCCGGCACCGCGCATCGAGGTGCACTACGGCAGCGGAACCGGCTCGCGCATCGACCTTCCGCTGAAGCTGGGCGATAGCGACTAAGGGGTCCGAGAACCACGGGGGATACCCCCGATTTTATGCGTGCTCCGGTACCGGTCCCGGCGGTCGACCGCTTCGGTGCGGCCCCGGGGGGCAAGCGCCCGTAACGGCCTGTTAACCACCTTCCTTCAAAGACGGACCCTTCAACGGGGAGCGAAGAAGGCATGGACGAGCTTCTGGCCGATTTTGTCGCGGAATCGCGCGACATGCTGGAGACCCTGGCCGGCGAGATGGTGGCCTGGGAAGGCGACCCCACCGATCGCGCACGACTCGATACGATCTTCCGCTTCTTCCATACGGTCAAAGGCAATTGCGGCTTTTTCGATTTCCCGCGGCTCGAGGCGCTCAGCCATGCGGCCGAGGACGTCCTGTCCGATGTGAGGGCCGGGCGCCGTGCGGCCGATGCCGGGCTGGTTGATGCCGTGCTCGCGGTGATCGACCGGATCGCGATCATGGTCAACGCGATCGAAAGCGGCGAGGAATTTCCGCAGGATTCGGACGAGGGCCTGATTGCCGCGCTCAACGGTGCCGATCCTGCCGGGGACGAACGCGAGCAGGATGCCGCCACCGAAACCGCCCCGGCCCAGCCCGCGAAGGAAGGCACCCCCGGCAGCAAGGACGGTCCGCGTACGATCCGTCTGCCCGTCGACCTGCTCGACCGGGTCATGAGCGGGGTTTCAGACATGGTGCTGACCCGCAACGAACTGGCCCGCCGGATGCAGGACATGGGCGGCGAGACCGGCCTCGAGACCACGTTCGGACGCCTGTCGATGATCCTCGACGAAGTGCGCGACGCCATGACGCGCACGCGCATGCAGCGGATCGAGACTCTGTTCTCCGCCTTTCCGCGCATGGTTCGCGACCTTTCGGCCGAACTCGGCAAGCAGGTGATGGTCGAGATCCAGGGCGGCGATGTCGAGCTCGATCGCGAGATGATCGAGCTGATCCGCGATCCCCTGATGCATATCATCCGCAATGCGGTCGATCACGGGATCGAGAAGCCGGCGGATCGGCTCGCTGGCGGCAAGCGCGAGATCGGTCTGCTGGCGATCACGGCGCGCCAGGCCGGCAACCAGATCCGCATCGGCATCAGCGACGACGGGCGGGGGATCGATTGCACCAGGCTGGTCGCCAAGGCCATTGCTTCCGGAATTGTCACCGCCGAGGACGCGGCGCAGATGAGCCCCGCCGAACAGCTCCAGCTGATCTGCGAACCGGGCCTGTCCACCGCCGAGCAGGTCACCTCGCTCTCGGGCCGCGGCGTCGGCATGGATGTGGTGCGCGCCAATATCGAGCGGGTCGGCGGCACGCTGCAGGTGTTCAGCCAGCCCGGGGTCGACACGCGCATCCTGCTCAGTCTTCCGCTCACGCTGTCGATCGTACCGGCGCTGACCATGGAAGTGCGCGGCCAGCGCTTTGCCGTCCCGCGCTCCTATGTCGAGGAAGTCTACCAGGTCCCGGCCAATGACGGTGTGCTTGTCCGCGGTGGCGGCAGGACCATGGTCACGCTACGCGACCAGCGGATCGCCTGCGGTGATCTCGGCGCGGCCTTCGGGCTCGGCGAGAAACCGATCGAACCCGGTTCGACCCTGATTGTCTTCCGCCTGATGGTGGGCGATCCTTTCGCGCTCGCGGTCGACAAGGTGCTCGATCACCAGGAACTCGTGGTCAAGCCGATTGCCCCGGCGATCATGCAGACAGGGCTCTATGTCGGCACCACGCTGCTCGACGATGGCAGCCCGGTGCTGATGCTCGATGTACCCGGCGTGGCCGAACTGGCCGATGTGGTCTCATCGGTCGAACAGGGCTCGATGCGCCAGAAGGCCGAACGTCCGCGCGGCGAGGCCGAGCGCCCCGGCCATCAGGTGTTGCTCTTCGCCGGGCTCGACGGCAAGCGTCGGGCAATCGGGATGAGCGCGGTGAACCGGATCGAGAAGGCCGAGCTTGCGGCGGTCCGCCTCGACGGGGCCGGCTCGCAGATCGTCATCGGCGAGCAGATCCTGCCGCTGGTCTGTGCCGACGGCGGGCCGCTGCCGGCGGACCGCCTCGAATATTTCCGGCTCAACGACGGCCGCACCGAGATCGCCTTCGCGATCGGGCAAATGCTCGATACGGCGGTGGTCGAGGGCGATCTCACTCCGGCCACCGACAGGCCCGACCTTGCCGGCATCGCCCTGGTCGATGGCGAACCGATCGAAGTGGTCGACGTCCATTACTTTTTCGCGACCTATGCCCGTGAGGCGCGTGCGGTTCGCCCGCCCGTCTGCCGCCTGCCCGACGGCGACCGCTGGTACCAGGATTTCCTGCGTCCGCTGGTCGAAGCCGCCGGCTACTGGGTGATCGGCGAAAGCGACGACGGCGAGGCCGACATTGCCATCGCCTCGCTCGCGGGCGGAGCGCCGGCCAGGGATGAGCCGCCGCTGCGTGCGGCCGCAGCGATCTGGCTGCGCGACACGCGCGAGGCGCACGAGGTCGTGGATGCATCGATCTACCGCTACGATCGCGACGGGCTGATCCAGGCGCTTCGCGATGCGGCCTCCGGGAGGGCATGATGGGCGAACTGATCCTGGCCGCGACGATCGCCGGCGAGCGCGTGGCTCTGCGCGCCGAGGACATCGAATCGGTCATTGAGCTGGATGCAATCGTGCCGGCACCCCACGTGCCCGAGCATATCCTCGGCCTGGCGGCCTTGCGCAGCCGGCCCATGACTGTGATCGATTGCGCTCGCTCGCTCGAGCTGCAGCCGGGCCGGTCACCCCGGCCGCAGGCCAATGCGGTGGTGGTCGAGCAGGACCGCCACCTCTACGCGCTGGTGGTCGACGCGATCGAGGACGTGGTCGAAACCACCGCTGAGGCGGTCCCCGCACCAGGAAAGCTGGCGCCCGGCTGGGCACGGGTCTGCCTCGGCATGGTCGAATCTCCTGCCGGCGTGCTGATGCTGGCGGATGTCCACGCGCTCATCGCCGGGCCGGAAAAAGCGGTCAGGCTTAAGGAGCCGGTTACTCATTTGCGGCATGCTTGAGCCGAAATTTAGGAAGCGAACCGATGAAAACCTGCCTGATTGTCGATGACTCGCGCGTGATCCGCAAGGTTTCGCGGCATATCATCGAAGCTCTCGGCCTCGTGGTCGAGGAAGCGGAAAACGGCCAGGAAGCCCTTGCCTGCTGCGACGAGAACATGCCCGACGTGATCCTGCTCGACTGGAACATGCCGATCATGAGCGGCATTGAATTCATCACCAAGTTGCGCCAGCGGCCCGACGGCGCCCAGCCCAAGGTGGTCTTCTGCACCACCGAAAACGACGTTGCCCATATTCGCGAGGCGATCGAGGCGGGGGCCGACGAATATGTGATGAAGCCTTTCGATCACGAGACGCTGCAAATCAAGTTCCAGCTCGTCGGTATCGCCTGAGGCGTCCGCCGGTGGGACTGGTGTCGGCCATATCCGGGGATGCCCCAGGCATCAGGCGTGCCCGCAGCGGATCGATCCGGCTGATCGTGGTGGACGATTCGGTTACCGCGCGGACCGTCTTCTCGCGCGTGATCGAGCGCGAACCGGATTTCGAACTAGTCGCCCAGGCGCGCAGCGCGGAAGAAGCGCTCGTCCTGCTCGACACGGTCAAGGCCGATGTCATCCTGCTCGATCTCGAAATGCCCGGCATGGGCGGACTCAACGCCCTCCCGCGTCTGCTCGAAAAAGGCGCCGGGGCGCAGGTCATGGTCGTCTCGAGCCTGACCCAGGAAGGGGCCGAGCCAACCGTCAAGGCGCTTACGCTGGGCGCCGCCGACACGCTGCCCAAGCCGCAGTCGGGCGGCTTCGACCAGGACTATCGCGCGCTGCTGGTGACCAAGATCCGCGCGCTGGGCTTTGCGGCGCCTTCGCGCCCGGTGCCGGCGCCGCGCCAACCGGAGGTGCCGGTCCTGCGCAAGCCCTCGCGTCAGCAGGCGCAGGTGCTGGCGATCGGGGCTTCGACCGGCGGTATCCATGCGCTGGGCCAGTTCTTTGCCGGCCTGCCGGCGCGGATCGGGATCCCGATCCTCGTCACCCAGCACCTGCCCGCATCCTTCATGGACGCCTTCGCGCGGCAGGTGGCCCTGGCTTCGGGACGCGAGGCGTTCATTGCCGGGGAGCGCAGCCTGCTCGTCCCCGACCGGATCCTGATCGCGCCGGGCGACGGCCATGTCACCGTGGCCGAGGAGGGTGGCCGGCTGGTCGTCCGGCTGAACCGTGTTCCCGCATCGAGCGGCTGCATGCCCTCGGTCGACCCGATGTTCACCTCGCTGGCCCGGACGCTCGGCGCGCAGGTCGTCGGCGTGGTCCTCTCCGGCATGGGCCGCGACGGGACCGAGGGCGCGCGGCAGGTCGTCGAAGCCGGCGGGACCATCCTTGCCCAGGACGAGGCGAGCTGCGCAGTCTGGGGCATGCCGGGCGCGGTCAGTCTTGCCGGGCTGGCCTCATCGATCCTGCCGCCGGCGGAACTCGCCCTGCGCGTGGCGGCGAGCGCGAGGGTGGCGTGATGGAACCGGACGAAATCGCGATCGAGATCATCGCCGGCCTGCTCGAGGCGCGTACCGGTCAGAAACTGACAAGCGACCGGCGCTGGCGGATCGGGACGGCCCTGACCGGCCTGCTGCGCGAACGCGGCATATCCTCGAGCGGAGACCTTGTTGCCATGCTGACTCATCCCAACCAGTCCGAACTGGCCCAGCAGGTCGTCGAAGCCTTGCTCAACAACGAGACCTATTTCTTTCGCGACCAGGCCATCTTCCTGATGCTCCAGCGCGAGATCCTGCCCGAACTGGCCCGCCGCCGGGCCGGCAGCAAGCGGCTGACGATCTGGTCGGCTGGCTGTTCCACCGGCCAGGAGGTACTCTCGCTGGCGATGATCTTCGCCGAACAGGGTAGCCTGTGGAAGGACTGGACGATCGACCTGCGCGGGACCGACGTTTCGGCCTCGGCGATCGAGGCGGCGCGCAAGGGGCTCTATTCGCAATTCCAGATTCAGCGCGGTCTGGGCGTCGCCCAGATGCTGACCTTCTTCGAGGAAACCGACGGCGGATGGCGTACCGGCGACCGGCTCAGTTCAGTGGTCCGCTTCGAAGTCCACAACCTGCTCGAGCCGCCGCCGCACCCGGGACAGTTCGATCTGATCCTGTGCCGCAACGTCTTGCTCTATTTCGACGGCGCCACTCGCAAGCGGGCGTTCGACCGTCTTTCCGGGGCGCTGGCCTCGGACGGCTTCCTCCTGCTCGGCTCGGGTGAATCCGCGCTCGGCCAGACCGAGAGCTTCGTGCCCGAAAAGCCCGGCTGCGGCTTCTACCGCAAGCAGGCGGCACAGCCCGAACGCCTTGCCGCCAGTGCCTTGCGCGCAGGGTGAGGGCTTGTGGTTTCAGGCCATGGTAAAGCTCCGGGTAACCCTTGTTTAAGCCTTCGCCGCTAAACCTCTCTTCACACCGCGTGGAAGCGGGAAACGGGGGTAAAGGGTTGCAATTCAGCCGGATAAGGGACCAGCTCGTTCCGAAGCTGACGGTCTTTGTGCCGGTCCTCGTGCTGACGGCCGTCTTTGCCGTGCTCGCCACGCTGATCCTTTCCGACCTCGGCCCGGACCTGCGCCCGAGCCGCGAAGTGCTCGTCGGAGGCGGCCTGCTCTATGCGGTCACGGCCGCCCTGCTCGTCGCCTATGGCTTGCAGAACTTCGGTCGGCTCGAACGCATCGCCCTGACCGACAGCCTTAGCGGAATCGCCAATCGCCGGGCCCTGCACCATGACTTCCTGCGCCTGGCACAGGAAGGCGAGGAGCGCGCGCTGGCGTTGATCGACCTCGACGGGTTCAAGGCCGTCAACGATCATTACGGCCATTTCATCGGCGACCGTGTGATCAAGCAATGCGCCGGCATTCTCGAGGACCTCTGCGGCGAGGATGCCCTCAGCTATCGTCTGGGGGGTGACGAATTCGCGATTCTCGTGCTGGGGCCGATCGCTGGCAATATCCTCGAGGGCATCTGCCGCAACCTGCTGGCGCGGCTGGCCCGTCCGATTCAGGTCGACGACCGCGCGATCACGCTTGGGGCCAGCATCGGCCTCTCGCGTTCGACGGGCAGCGACGGGCTCAGCTCATCCGAACTGCTGCGCCGTTCGGACGTGTCCATGTATGCCTCGAAACAGGGCGGGAAGATGCGCTGCACCTGGTTCAAGGAGGAATTCGACCAACGCCGTGAGCAGGTCCAGCAGATCGAGCAGGAATTGCGCGATGCGCTGACGAGGGACGAGTTTCGCCTGCTCTACCAGCCGCTGGTCGACGCCAAGAGCTGCGAAGTGGTGGCGGTCGAGGCGCTGCTGCGCTGGGAACGCGGAGAGCGCGAGCGGATCGGGCCGGACGTCTTCGTCCCGATTGCCGAGGAAACCGGCCTGATCAATCCGATCGGCCTGTGGGTCTTGCGCAAGGCCTGCCGGGAGGCGCTCGCCTGGGATCCGATCAAGCTCTCGGTCAACGTCTCTGCCGCGCAATTGCGCAATCCGGAATTCCCGGTCCAGCTCGGCCATGTGCTTGAAGAGACCGGTTTTCCGCCCTCGCGGCTCGAGCTCGAAGTGACCGAAACCTACCTCGTCGGCGATATCACCACCGCCGGGCGCAGCCTCGAGATGATCCGCGGCTTCGGCGTCGGCGTGGTGCTGGACGATTTCGGCACGGGCTATGCCTCGATCGGCTTCCTGCGCAATTTCCGCTTCGAAAAGCTCAAGCTCGACCGGACGCTGATCGTCGATGCGGCGCGGGACGACAGTTCGCGGGCGATGATGATCTCAAGCATCGCCGTCGCCCGCGCGATGGCGATGGATGTGACCGCCGAAGGAGTCGAGACCGAGGCCCAGGCCGCACTGGTGCGCACCGCCGGCTGCGACCAGATTCAGGGCTGGCTCTATTTCAAGGCGATCACCGCCGCAGAGGTGAGTGAACACCTTGCTAACCGTTCCTTGGTAGATGCTGCACTAAAGGCGGTACCACTGACGGAAATGAAGTGATTTTGGGGGAATAGCCGGCCGCAGGGCCCAAGGGTGAAGAAAATGGCGCAACGACTGGGTGATTTCGACTGGTTCCTGAAGGGATCGATCAGCAAGCAGATGCGGACCGTGTTCACGGTCGGCGGCGCGGTGGCCGTGCTGCTCGGCATCGTGGCGATCGCGGGTCTGGTGGTGATCCAGCAGCGCTCCTCGCACATGGCCGAGATTTCCCAGGCCGCCCGGCTGGTCAATGCGATCGACCGGCAGGTCTACCAGGCACAGACCAAGCATGGCGAATATTTCAGTCTCTTCGATCCGGCAGTGATCGACGAAGCCCATGAGATACTCGAAGCCGGGCTGGCCGACGTGGAAACGCTCAAGGAGCAGGCCGCCGAGATCGAGGCGCTCGATCCGGCGGAAGTGCGCGAACTCGGCGTCACCATCGAAGGGCTGGCCGAAGTCCAGCAAGCCTTCCGCACGATGAACGACGACGAGGCGATGGAGGCTTCGTTCAGCACGATGGAGCAGAGCATTGCCGTGTCCGACCGGACCAAGTCGCTCACCGAGGCGCTCGACGGCGAACTGGTCGTGCTCGAACAGGGGAGCCTCAGCGCGATCCAGTGGACGGTTTCGCTGATGGTGCTCCTCGGCCTGATCGCGATTGCCAATTCGCTGATGGCCCAGAAGCTGGTGCGCGAAAAGGTTACCCGCCCGCTCGAGGAAATCACCGATCGCGGCAATCGCCTCGCGTCTGGCGAACATGATGTCGACGTGCCGCACCGCGAGCGTGAGGATGAGATCGGCGATCTCGCACGGGCCCTGGAAACGATCAAGGCCGCGGCCTTCAAGTTCCAGGTCGTCCGTGCCGAGCGCGACGAGGCCCGGGCCAAGTCGAGCGAGTTGCTCAAGGAACTGGCCGACAAGTTCGAGAAGACTGTCGGCGACGTGGTCGGCGGGGTGGCCGCGGCCTCGACCCAGTTGCAGCTGACCGCCAGTTCGATGGCCTCCTCCGCCGAGACCGCCTCGACCCAGACCAGCGAAGTCACCAATACGCTCGGCGAGGCTTCGGCGGGGGTGACCGCCGCGGCCGCTGCGAGCGACGAATTCGCGATGTCGATCGGCGAGATCAGCCGCCAGGCGTCGAGCTCGGCCGAACTCGCCCGCGAGGCGACCTCCGCAGCCTCGCAGGCCGACAGCACGATCTCGGCCCTGCTCGATTCGGCCAACCAGGTCGGCAAGATCGTCGAGATGATCTCGACCATCGCCCAGCGTACCAACCTGCTGGCGCTCAACGCCTCGATCGAGGCGGCGCGCGGCGGCGAGGCCGGGCGCGGCTTCGCGGTGGTGGCCTCCGAGGTCAAGGATCTGGCGACCCAGACCGGCAAGGCTACCGAGGATGTCGCGGCGCAGATCAGGACCATGCAGGAAACCACATCGGCCAGCGTCGAGGCGCTGCGCGAGATCGCCAAGCAGATCCAGCAGCTCGAGACGACTTCGGTCGCCATCGCAGCTGCAGTCGACCAGCAGTCGGTCGCAGGGCAGGATCTTGCCCGCAGCATCGATCTGGCCGCGCGCAATACCGAGGAAGTGTCCTCCAGCATTGCCATCGTCCGCGAGAGCTCGCTGGCGACGGGCGCGGCGGCCTCGCAGGTGCTTACCTCCTCGAGCGAGCTCGAGCAGCAGGCAGCGGTCCTGAAGTCGCAGGTCAGCGAGTTTCTCCAGCATGTCCGCGCCGCCTGAGGCGGCGTTAGCAGGAGAGGATGGGAAGGGCCGGGGGAAACCCTGGCCCTTTTCTATGGTGTCGCCAGCGTCCGCCCGAGCGCCTCGTGCCAGCCCGCCGCCAGTCGCCGGCGCTCGCTTGCCGGAAGCTGCGGCTCGAAACGGCGTTCGAAATGCGAAAGGCGCTCCAGTTCGCCGAGACTGCTCCATACCCCGGACCCCAGCCCGGCGAGATAGGCCGCCCCGCGCGCGGTGGTCTCGAGCTCGGCCGGGCGGTCGACCCTTGTGCCGATCATCCCGGCGAGGAAGGTGCAGAACCAGTCGTTGGCGGCCATCCCGCCGTCGACCCGCAGCGCCGGCGGCAGGCGGGCGCCGTCGGCGACCATTGCCGCGACGAGGTCCATGGTCTGGTAGGCGACCGCTTCGAGTGCCGCGCGTGCGATGTGCTCGGGGCCCGAAGCGAGCGTCAGCCCGTGGAGCGCACCGCGGGCCTCGCTGTCCCAATGCGGTGCGCCGAGCCCGGTGAAGGCGGGCACCAGGTAGACGCCGCCATTGTCCTCGAGCTGCTCGGCAAGCGCCTGCGTCTCACCTGCATGGCGGAACAGGCCGAGCCGGTCACGCAGCCATTGCACGGCGGCGCCGGCGACGAAGATCGAGCCTTCGAGGACATAGGTCGTGCGCCCGCCGAGCCGGTAGCCGACCGAGCTCAGCAGCCGGTTGTTCGAGCGCAGCGGGGCTTCGCCGGTGTTCATGACCATGAAGCAGCCGGTGCCATAGGTCGATTTGAGCGTGCCCGGTGCGAAACAGGCCTGGCCGAAGAGCGCAGCCTGCTGATCGCCGGCCATTCCGCAGATCGGGATCGCCGCGCCGAACAGCTCCGGGTCGGTGGCGCCGATCTCGCCGCTGTTGTCGACCACGGCGGGCAGGAGTTCCGGCGGGACGCCGAACAGCTCGCACATGGCCGGGCTCCACCCTCCCTCCGCAATGTCGAACAGCAGGGTCCGGCTGGCATTGGCGGCGTCGGTCGCATGGACCCGCCCGCCTGTAAGCTGCCAGAGGAGGAAGCTGTCGATCGTGCCGAAGGCCAGTTCGCCTCGCGCCGCCCGGGTGCGGGCGCCGGGCACCGCGTCGAGGATCCAGGCCAGCTTGGTCGCCGAGAAATAGGGATCGAGCAGCAAGCCGGTCACGGCGCGGACCGTGTCCTCCGTTCCCGCCGCGCGCAGCCGGTTGCAGGCCTCGGCGGTACGGCGGTCCTGCCAGACGATGGCCCGGTGGATCGGTTCGCCGCTCGCCCGGTCCCAGATCACCACGGTCTCGCGCTGGTTGGCGATCCCGATCGCGGCAATGTCCGCAGCGGCCAGTCCGCCCTGGGCAAGAGCATTGCGAACGGTCTTGACGGTGGTCGCCCAGATTTCCCGGGGATCATGCTCGACCCGGTCCGGGGCGGGATAGTGCTGCGCGAATTCCATCTGGGCGCTTGCAACCCGCTGCGCCGCCGAATCGAAGACCAGCGCCCGGCTCGAGGTCGTGCCCTGGTCGATGGCGAGAATGAAGCGAGCCGGCATCAGCTGCTCGTCGTCATCCGGCGGCACTCTTCAGGGCCGACCGGTCGAGCGTGAAGGGTATGAACAGGGGGCTCGGTACGCCCAAGGGCCTTCTCCTGCATGCGTTTCGCGCAAGCCTAGCGGATTGTGCGGAGAGGGAAAGAGCGCAGCCGGCCCGAAGCGCGAATGCGGGTCCGGTTCGGGGGAAACCGGACCCGCCGTGGTCGCGTTTCCAAGTGCCCTGCTCCAGAAATGGGGAGGGAGAGGAACAGGGGCAGACGCTGAGGATTTCCTATGCCAGGCGGTCCGGCGGCGAAACCTGTCCTTTCGGCCAGCGCCGCAGCCCGGCCCTGCCGACGGGGGTCAGTAACCTGCCTCGACCGCGACCCGGATCGCGTCGGCACTGGTGCGCACGCCGAGTGCCTTGATGACCGCCGAGCGGTGCATCTTGATCGTCCGCTCGGACAGGCCCAGGTCCCACGCGATCTGCTTGTTGAGCTTGCCGGCCGCCATCTCGACCAGGATCTGGCGTTGCCGCTCGCTGAGCGCCTCCACCCTTCCGCGGGCCAGGGCCCGTTTTTCCCCGTTCGCCAGCGCTTCGCCTTCGGCCACCTCGACCTGCGAGCCGAGGAAATATTCGACGTCCCCGTTGCTGCCGAAGATCGGTGCCACCATCACCGCATTGCGGAAGGGTGTGCCGTCCTTGCGGTAATTGACCAGTTCGACCATCACCGGCTGGGCGCGGGTGATCCCCTCGCGCAATTGCTGGGTAAGTTCCGGCTCGGTCGCCGCGCCGGCGAGGAAGCGGCAATTGCGTCCGATGATCTCCTCGCGCGGATAGCCGGTCAGCCGCACGAAGGCATCGTTGCATTCGACGATGGGATTGTCCGGCAGGCGAGGGTTGCTGATGACCGCTGCGGTCGGGCTGGATTCGATCATTTCCGGCAAGGACATGAAGCAGGAATAGCAACAGTCGCGGCGCGTTCCAAGCATTGCCCTTTGGTCCGCCTTTCGCCTGCCCGGGCCCGCGCGCAAGATCGACGGATTTGCGGAAGTGACGAAGACCGACCGATGAAGATCGCGATCATAGGAGCCGGGCTGGCCGGGTTGACCTGCGCCGATCGCCTGCGCGAACAGGGGCATGAGCCGGTCCTGTTTGACAAGGGGCGCGGTCCCGGCGGGCGGATGTCGACCCGCCGGGTGCACACGACGCTCGGCGAGGCGAGCTTCGATCACGGGACTCCCTGGTTCGTGGTCCGCGACCTGCGCTTTCGCCGGGCCGTGCTCGGCTGGGAAGCCGCCGGGCTGGCCGGCCGATGGGACGCCCCCGGAGAGGAAGCCTGGGTCGGCGTTCCGGCCATGAACAGTGTGGTCAAGCATTGCGCGGCCCGCCACGAAGTCCGTTTCGGCTGCATGATCCGCGGTCTCGGCCGGTGCCGCGAGGGGTGGCGGCTGATTGGCGAAACGGCCGCGGCCGAACCCTTCGAGGCGGTGATACTCGCCGTGCCGATGGAGCAGGCAATGGCCATGGTCGCGCTGCACGATCTGCCCCTGGCGCGACTCGGTTCGCGCGTGCGAGCCGAGCCGTGCTGGGCCGGCCTGTTCGCATTTGCGGAACGCCTCCGGCTGCCCTTTGATGCGCTGCGGCATGCAGGGATCTTCTGCCGGATTGCGCGCAACAGCGCCAAGCCGGGACGGACCGGGCCGGAGAGCTGGGTGGTCCAGGCCGATGCCGGCTGGAGCGCGGCCCGGATCGAGAGCGAACCGACCGAGATCGCTGCCGAACTGCAGGAGGAATTCGCCCGGATAGCGGGTTTTGCGCTTCCGACCCCGCTGGTCGCCCAGGCGCATCGCTGGCGCTTTGCGACCTATGCGGGGACAAGCGAAGAGGCCTTGTGGAACGACGGGTTGAAGCTCGGCATCTGCGGCGACTGGCTGCTTGGGGGCGACGTCGAATCGGCCTGGTTGTCGGGCCGCGCCATGGCCGAACAGCTACAAATCGCTGCGGTGCAACAAAACGCTTTCCCTTCGCGCACAGCTGGCTAAAGTCGGAGCCCGTGAACGATCCGGGCGCCCTGCTTCTTCCCATCGCCGCCATGCTGGCTGCCGGCGCGGGCGCGGGCTTTGCCGGCGGCCTGTTCGGGATCGGCGGCGGGTTTGTGGTCGTGCCCGCGTTGATGCTGATCCTGCCTCTGATCGGCGCTGCGCCAGACCAGATCACTCATATCGCCATCGGCACCTCGCTCGCGACGATCATCTTCACCTCGCTGCGGTCGGTCCAGGCCCACGCCCGGCGCAATGCCGTCGATTTCGAGATGCTCCGGAGCTGGGCGCCGTGGGTCGTGCTCGGCACCGGCCTCGGCGCGCTGGTGGCCGACGTGATCTCGGGGCCGGTCCTCGCGCTCGTCTTCGGCGCCGGGGTCCTGCTCATGGCGCTGCATTTCCTGCTTCCGGTGTTCGAAGGCAAACAATTGGCCGACACCATGCCCGGCGGCGCTCTCCGCGCAGGCCTGGCCGGCGGCCTGGGCCTGTTCTCGGCGCTGCTCGGCATCGGCGGGGGAACGATCGCAACCGTGGTGATGACCCTCTGCGGCACCGCCATTCATCGCGCGATCGGGACCGCGTCGGGCATGGGCGTGATCATCGCCATTCCCGGCATGCTGGGCTTCGCCGCGATCGGCTGGAACGAGCCGGGCCTGCCCTGGGGCTCGTTCGGCTATGTCAACTGGCCGGCCGCGCTGGCGATCGTCGCGACCTCGATCTTCTTTGCGCCGCTCGGTGTCGCCGCTGCGCACCGGCTGAGCCCGGCGCTGCTGCGCAACGTCTTCGGCGTCTATCTGGTATTCGTGGGCATCATGATGATTTCGAATGGCATGACATGAGGAGAGGTCTGCCGGGGCACTGACGCCAAGCAAGGAGACCGAACATGGGGCTTGATATTAACCGCAGGGCTTTGCTCGCTGCCGGAATGGCGGTGGGCGGGGTGGCTTTCGCACCGAAACTGCGGGCCGCGCAGGCCGGGGAGGTGCCGATCTTCGGCCCCAACCCCGGGCAGGCGCTGCTCTCGCGCAACGAAAATCCCTACGGCCCGGCGCCCAGCGCGCTGCATGCCATCGCCGAAACCGCCAGCAAGGGCTGCTATTACGCCGACAAGGGCGTCGCCCGCCTGACCGCGATGATCGCCGAACGTCACGGGGTGGCGCCGGCGCAGGTGGTGATCGGCAGCGGCTCGACCGAAATCCTCTCGGCTATCGCACTGGCCTGGGGCAAGGAGGGGGCGATCCTCTGTCCCGGGCTGTTCTGGGACACCACGGTCAATTACGGCGAGCGCCAGGGCGCCAGCTCGATCCGCGTCCCGCTCGCACCCGACATGGGCATCGACCTGCCCGCCATGGCGGCGCGGCTGGGCGAGGACGTCTCGATCGTCCAGCTCTGCAACCCCAACAACCCGACCGGCATGCTGATCGACAACGCCAAGCTCCGGACCTTCGCGGGTCAGGTCAAGGCGGCCGGCAAGACACTGCTGGTGGACGAGGCCTATAACGAGCTGGCCGACATGCCCGAGGCCAATTCGCTGGTCGACCTCGTGCGCGCCGGCGACGACGTGATCGTCTGCCGGACCTTTTCCAAGATTTACGGCATGGCCGGGATGCGCGTGGGCTATGCGATCACCAGCGAGGCCAATGCCGCCCGCATCCGCGGCTACCTTATGAGCTTCGGCGGCAACGTCTCCGGGCTTGCCGGGGCGATCGCAAGCTACAATGACGAGGCTTTCCTCAACGCCTCGCTCGCCTCGATCCGTGAAGGGCGCTCGATGATCATGGATGCGGTCCAAAAGGCAGGTTGCTCTGCCCTGCCGAGCCAGACCAATTTCGTATATGTCGAGGTCCCCGATGCCGATGCGCTCCAGCAGGCCATGGCCGAGCGGAACATCTCGATCCGCGGCGCTTATGGCGAATGGACGCGCTATTCGCGGGTCTCGACCGGGAAGATCGAGGACGTGGCGCGCTATGCCGCCGCGCTGCCCGAAGTAATGGACGTGTTACGAAGCTGAGTGGAAGCAAGGGAGGACGAGAGATGCGTTGTAGGACTGTGCTGCTGGCCGGGCTGGCCGTGACCATGGCCGTTCCCGCCGAGGCCGACGTGCTGGTCGACATCACCACGGAGCGCCTGAGCGACGCGCATCCCCTCCCGACCTTCAAGGCCGATGCCAGCTGGCCGATTCTGCCCGAGGACCTCATCCTCGGGCAGATTCCCGGTCTCGCGGTCGACGACGAGGACACCGTCTGGATCCTCACCCGGCCCAATTCGCTCCGGCCGACCGATATCGGCCTCGAAACCGAACCGCCGAGCGCGGTGTCCTGCTGCCGCGCGCCCAGCCATGTCATGCGTTTTGACCAGGACGGCAATCTGCTCGCGGCCTGGGGCGGCCCGGACCTCGCTCCGGGCGAGGCAAGTTTCGAGGGGAGCGGACAGGACCGCAGGGAACTGGGCGACGAACAATGGCCTGCCAATGTCCACGGCCTCTATGTTGCCGAGGACGATACGGTCTGGATTGGGGGGAATGGCGGCGGCGACCATGTGGTGCTCAATTTCACGCTGGACGGGCAGTTCATCCGCCAGTTCGGCCGGCGCGGCGTGACCGAGGGCAATCTGTCGCGCGCGGCGCTCGGCAATCCGGCGGACATCTCCGACAACGGCGAAAGCGTGCTGGTGGCCGACGGCTATATCAACAAGCGGATCGCCCAGCTTGACGAAGGCTCGCTCGCCTTCATCCGCAGCTGGGGCGCTTATGGAACGCGCGAGGACGGAGGCGTGCGCGCGGGCGACTTCGACCAGAGTCAGGCGACCAGCACGGGCGATGGCGGCGCCGATCCCCAAAGCGCGAGCTTCGGCGACATCGTCCATTGCGTGGTGCGCGGTCCGGAAGAGACGATCTATGTCTGCGACCGGCGCAACAACCGGCTGCAGGTCTTCCGAGAGACGGCAGAGGGTATCGAATTCGTCCGCGACGTGGTGATCGCGCCCGAAACCGGGGGCACGCGCACGGCCAGCGATGTCGCTTTCAGCCCCGACGGGACCTATCTCTACGTCGCCGACATGATGAACGGGAAGGTCTGGATCCTCCTGCGCGAAACGCACGAGATCCTCGGTTCCTTCGGCCAGAATGGGCGCTATCCTGGGCAGTTCATCTGGCTCCACAGCGTCGACACCGACAGCTTCGGCAATGTCTATACCACCGAGGTCGATACCGGCCGGCGGGTGCAGCGCTTTGTCTTCCAGGGCCTGATCGACTAGCATTCCCGAAAAGGGAGGATGGATGCTCGATTACAACGCCTATGTGGCACTGTTCAACACCGGCGACGATGCCGCGCTGATAGCACGGTTCTTTGCCGAGGATTGCGTAATGCTGAGTTCCTCGGGCGCCCGCCACGGCCATGAGGGAATGCGCGAATTCCTCGCCTGGGCGCATGACGGCGTGCGCGAGGTCATTCGCGTGCAGCAGGCTTTCGGCGAGGGCGACAGCCTGTTCGCCGAAGTCGACATGGACTTCCACGCCAGCAAGCACCGGCCCGAATTCCCCTTCGGCGAAATGTTTCCCGGCGATCTGATCACCGTGAAGTTCTTCGCGCTTTACCGGACGAATGCCGAGGGCCGCATCACCGAGCTCAAGACGGCCTTCTGGCCGCCCGAACAAGGGGTGTCCAAGCTGCCGCGGCTCGGCGGCCATCCCAGCCAGGTCGCGGCCTTCCACGCCTATGCCGCGGCCTTCTCGGCCGGTGACTGCGAACGGTTTCCGCGCTTCTACACCGAGGACGTGGTGCTTTCGCTGTCCTCGGTCGGGCTGATCGAGGGGCGTCAGGGAATCGTCGATTTCTACCGCCCGATGTTCGAGAGCGTGCGCGAAACCGTGAGCGTGCAGGACTTCACTGCCAGCGACGAGCGGATCGTGATCGACGCGATCAGCCGTTTCACCGCGGTCAGGGACGCGCCCGATTTCGTGGTTGCACCGCTCCGCGAGGGCGAGGCCGTCGAGGTGCCGGTCCGCGTCGCCTATGGTCTGCGCGACGGGCTGATCTGCCGTATCGAGGTGACACGGAACGGGGAACCCGCCTACCTGCCGCGCAAATCGGGCGACTGAGCCCTCTGGGCAACTTGCCATTCACCGCCCGAAGCTTACATAATCGGCATGAAAGGTAGGTATCGCGCATGAGCGACAATCAGGAACCGGGCGGCAATCCCAATCCATGGCTCAAGAGCCTGCTGATCTGGGGCGGTGTATTCCTTGCCCTGGTGATGGTTATTTCCGCCTTCGGCGGTGGCTCGCAGCCGGCGGCCGAGATGCTGCGCTATTCGGATTTCCGCGCGAAGGTCGAGGAAGGCAGTGTTGCCGAAGTCCAGATTTCCGAGGACCGCATCGTCGGCAAGCTGGAGAATGGCGACAGCTTCGCGACCGTGCCGATCGCCGGCGATACCGGCCTGACCGGGTTGCTGGAGGAGAACGGAGTCAAATTCTCGGGCGCGCCCAAGGAAGAGATGTCGCTGCTCGGGGTAATCCTGATCCAGTCGCTGCCCTTCCTGCTGATCCTCGGCATCGCCTTTTTCGCCCTGCGGCAGGTCCAGAAGGGCGGCGGATCGGGCGCGATGGGTTTCGGCAAGTCCAAGGCCAAGCTGCTGACCGAGCGCCAGGGCCGCGTCACCTTCGACGATGTTGCCGGGATCGACGAGGCGCGCGAGGAGCTCGAGGAGATCGTCGAATTCCTCAAGGACCCGCAGCGCTTCTCCAAGCTCGGCGGCCAGATCCCCAAGGGCGCGCTGCTGGTCGGCTCGCCCGGCACCGGCAAGACCCTGCTCGCCCGCGCGATTGCCGGTGAGGCGGGCGTGCCCTTCTTCACCATTTCCGGCTCGGACTTCGTCGAGATGTTCGTCGGCGTCGGCGCCAGCCGCGTGCGCGACATGTTCGAACAGGCCAAGAAGAACGCGCCCTGCATCCTCTTCATCGACGAAATCGATGCGGTCGGCCGTTCGCGCGGTCATGGCCTCGGCAATTCCAACGACGAGCGCGAGCAGACGCTCAACCAGCTGCTGGTCGAGATGGACGGTTTCGAGGCGAACGAGGGCATCATCATCATCGCCGCCACCAACCGCCCCGACGTGCTCGATCCGGCGCTGCTGCGGCCCGGCCGTTTCGACCGCCAGGTGGTGGTGCCGATCCCCGATATCGACGGGCGCGAGAAGATCCTTGCCGTGCACATGAAGAAGGTGCCGCTGGCGCCCGACGTGAACCCGCGCACGATCGCGCGCGGCACGCCCGGTTTCTCGGGCGCGGACCTTGCCAACCTCGTTAACGAGGCGGCCCTGCTTGCCGCGCGGCGCAACAAGCGTCTCGTCGCAATGCAGGAGTTCGAGGACGCCAAGGACAAGGTCATGATGGGCGCCGAACGCCGCTCGATGGTGATGACCGACGACGAGAAGAAGATGACCGCGTATCACGAGGCGGGCCATGCGATCGTCGCGGTGCACGAGCCGGCCTCCGATCCGATCCACAAGGCCACGATCATCCCGCGCGGCCGCGCGCTTGGCATGGTCATGCGCCTGCCCGAACGCGACACCTATTCCTACCATCGCGACAAGATGCATGCGAACCTGGCGGTGAGCATGGGCGGGCGCGTGGCCGAGGAGCTGGTGTTCGGCTACGACAAGGTCTCTTCCGGCGCCAGCGGCGATATCCAGTACGCAACCGACCTTGCCCGCAACATGGTCACCAAATGGGGCATGTCGGACAAGCTCGGCCCGCTTCAGTACGAACAGAGCCAGGAAGGCTATCTCGGCATGGGCGGCACGCAGCGAACCATGGCCGGGGCCGAGACCAACAAGCTGATCGATGCCGAGATCAAGGACTTGGTCGAAGGCGCACACAAGCGCGCCAATGAAGTGCTGACCGAGTTCCGCGAGGAGCTCGAACTGCTGGCCCAGGCGCTGCTCGAATACGAGACGCTGACTGGCGAGGATATCCGTACCCTGCTCGACAAGGGCAGGATCGAACGGCCCGAGCAGACGGCCGGCCCGGTCGCGGCCCGGCCGCTTTCGGGCAGCGCCGTGCCCAAGGCGGGCAAGCGCTTCGGCGGTGCCGGTGAGAGCGGCGGCGGGGCCGCGCCGCAGGGCGCCTGAAGGCCCGACCCGGCCGGCAGACAGGACCCGGCCGGCCCGCCCTCGCGAGGGTGCCGGCCTAGTTCTTTTCTGCGCGGATCTGGGCCAGCTTGCGCTCTATCGCGGTCCACAGCCGGGCAAAGCCCTGCGCCGCCGGGCTGTTCGGCGCAAAGGCGCCGACCGGCTGATTGCACTCGGCACCCTGTTCGACCACGCTCGCCATCGGTATCAGCGGCCATGTGGCCGCTTCCTCCTCGCGCAACTGCTTGTGCAGGCGGCGGCGGGCGTCGAACATCGACAGCACCGGCAGGATCGGCGGATGCTTGCGGTGGTTGTCGCGCAGGTCCTGCTGAATGATCTCCAGCGCCCGGCGCGAGAGCGGGGAGGGCGGCAGCGGTACGATGACGAGGTCGGCGGCGCGGATGACCTGGGCGCTGATCTCGTTGAGCACCGGCGGACAGTCGAGGATGATCCTTTCGTACTCGCGGCCCAGCGTATCGGCGAGCTTCGCGAGGCGTTTCTTCTTGCCCAGCGCCAGAAAGCGCGATTCCAGGTCGCGCAGGCTCTCATCCGCCGGCAGGATGTCGAGACGATCGTAACCGCTCGGCCTGATCAGCTTGCGCGGTTCGGCCTTTGCGTCGAACAGCTTGCCCGCGCGGGGTTTTCTCGGCTCGTCGAGCCCGAAAAGGAAGGCCGCGCCCCCGGTCGCATCGAGATCCCACAGCAGCGTATGCCGGCGGGACTTGGCGGCGGACGTCCATGCCAGATTGGCGGCAATGGTGGTTTTCCCGACGCCGCCCTTCACACTGTACACGGCGATTACCGCCATCGATTGCTCTCCAGGAAATCCATAGGCCGCAGATAGGACGGAGTTTTTGGCGCCCGCAAGAGGTGCGGGCCGGCAAATCGTGGTTCTCACGGCCTCAGTGTGTCATCAAAATGTCATATATAAAAAGAGGCTCAGCCGACCAGCCCGAGCAGCAGCAGGACCGCCAGGAACAGGAAAAGCACGACGCCGATAGAGACGATCAGAATCACGGTTCGCCACACGGCGGAAAAGCGCGACAGGCCATAGGCCCCGCGAAGCTGGCGATGGATATGCCAGACCGGAACGGTGGCGGCGATCGCGGTCACCCAGCCGCTTGTCAGGCCGAACGAACTGAGGACGGTAAGCGCGATGAACAGCAACGACATGAAACTGATCGAATAGGTGATGAAGACCGCATGGTCGTAGAGCCCGAAGCGGCGGCGCCAGGCGAACATCATTGCCATAAACGGCAGCGAGAGCGGGATCAGCAGCCAGGAGAACTTGTAGCTGTTGGTCTGCAGCTTGTAGAGCAGCAGGCCGGGGTTCGCGCGCGCTTTCGCGATACCCTTGTCGAGCCGTTTCCAGCCGGTCTCCACGTCGTCGGGCGCCATGCCGAGGAGGCCGGTCTCGTTCAGGAAATCGGAGGAATCCCGCACCTCGGCAAGTTCTTCCTCAGTTGCGGCGCGCGCTGGCTCTTCCGGCGGCATTGCGTCGAGCCGGGCTTGCAGTTCCGCGACCCGTGCATCGGTTCGCTCCTGGATCGAGCCGAGGTCGGCCGTGATCGCTGCGCCGTTCTCGGTCACGATCTGGCCGGGATTGGCCGGCGGCGAAATGCCCATGACCTGGAAGGTCGCAAACAGCAGGAAGACCGAAAACAGGAAGATCGCCATCGGCGAGACGAAGCGCGCCCGCTCGCCGTCGATGTAGCGGCGGGTCAGCTGCCCCGGCCGCCAGGCAAGCAGGGGCAGGGTGCGGAAGGTCTTGCCTTCGAAATGCAGCGCGCCGTGCAGCAGGTCGTGGAGGAAGGCGCCGACGGTCCGGTGCAGGTGCCCCTGCTGGCCGCAGCCGTGGCAATAGGTGCCGACCAGCGCGGTCCCGCAATTGAGGCAGATGCTTTCGTGGAAGTGCCCGTTCCCGCCACCGGCTCCCGCCTCGCCGCGTTGCGGCTCGAGCGCACGCGAAAAGGCAGCGCCTTCCATGGCGCTGCCCAATGCTTCCGGAATATCGCTCATGCCCCCACCATGGGGCCTTTATAGCGCCCGATGGGGAGGGTGTGAATTGCCGGCTTGCGCCTCAGCCTTCGTAATCGGCGCCGATCGAGGTCGAACGGGTCGGGGCGGCGGCGGTGATCCGCAGGGCCTCCGCCGACTGGCTCAGCGAACCGATTTCGTCGGCCTCGTCCTCGTCGTCGGGCAGCACTCGCTGGAGCGACTGGGTCAGCGATTCCTTGAGTTCCTTGGGCTTGACCGTCTGCTCGGCGATCTCGCGCAGGGCTACGACCGGATTCTTGTCGCGGTCGCGGTCGACGGTCAGTTCGGCGCCGCCCGAGATTTCGCGCGCACGCTGCGCGGCGAGCAGGACGAGATCGAAACGGTTGGGAACCTTGTCGACGCAATCTTCGACAGTAACGCGCGCCATGGGGCACTCCGGAATTGCAAGTGTTTCAGGAAAGGGCGGCGATTACGGTCACGCGACCCGCGAGTCAAGGTTTTCCCGCGTTCGGCGGGATTGCGGAGCGGCACGCGCCGTCGTAGCGTCCGCCGGACATGGCGGTCCAGGAACTCCCCCAGATCGGACAGGATCCCGAACGCGGCCCGGAGCCCGAAGGCTATCGTGATCTGGCGCCTTTTTCGGTCGATCTGCCGGACAACCGGCTGACCATCTATCCCGGCGGGGCGGATCGCCTCGCGGCCCTGCTCGGCCTGATCGCTTCCGCGCAGGAGAGCCTGCGGCTGTTCTACTACCTCTTCCTGCCCGACAACTCCGGCCGGCAGGTCCGCGATGCGCTGGTCGAAGCGGTCGGGCGCGGAGTCGATGTCGAGCTGATCGTCGATTCCTTCGGCTCGGACCGGGAAGTGGAATTCTTCCGGCCGATCGTCGATGCCGGCGGGCGCTTCGATGTCTTCATGGCCCGCTTCGGAACCCGCTATCTCATCCGCAACCACCAGAAGATGGCGATTGCCGACGGAAAGGCGGCGATGATCGGCGGGTTCAACGTCTCGGACCAGTATTTCGCCGCGCCGGTGGACGGCGGCTGGCACGATCTCGGTGTCCTGGTCGAAGGGGAGGCGGTCGGGCAATTGGCCGACTGGTACGAGAAGCTCTCCGGCTGGGCCCGCAACCACAGCGAGAACTTCCGCGCCATCCGCTTTCTCGTGCGGAACTGGGACCCGGGGCGCCGCAAGGTCGAACTGGTGCTCGGCGGCCCGACGCGGGTGCCGAGCAGCTGGGCCATGCGGGTCAAGAGCGATATTGCCGGGGCCCGGCGGCTGGACATGGTGATGGCCTATTTCTCGCCCCCGCGCAGCTATCGGCGGTTGATCGCCAAGGTCGCCGGGCGCGGCAGGGCGCGGCTGGTCATGGCCGGCAAGTCCGACAACACGACCACGATCGCGGCGGCGCGGGCGCTCTATTCGGGCTTTCTCAGGAACGGGGTCGAGATCCAGGAATTCCAGGTCACCAAGATGCACACCAAGCTAGTGGTGGTCGACGACGTGACCTATCTCGGCAGCGCCAATTTCGACATGCGCAGCCTGCGGCTCAATCTCGAACTCATGCTCCGGGTCGAGGATGCGGCGCTGGCCGCCCGGATGCGCGAATTCATCGACGGTCTCGTACCCCATGCCTGCGCGGTCACGCCCGAAGACCACCGCCGGCACGCCACGCTGTGGAACCGGATCCGCTGGTGGTGCGGCTGGGCGCTGGTCAGCGTGGTCGATTACACCGTCACGCGCGGGCTCAACCTGCGCGGCTGAGCCACCTCAATAGGCGCCATATTCTCCGGCCTCGCCCGGGGCGAGGTCGGAGAATTTGGTAATCTCGCTCTGGAAGCGCAGCGGGATATTGCCGGTAGCGCCGTGGCGCTGCTTGGCGACCATCAGCGTCGCGCGGTTGACCAGCTCGAGATGGCGCGATTCCCATTCGGAATATTTCGCCCTTATGTCCTCGGAACTGGTTTCGTCGGGCGTGTCGGGCTTGGTTGCGTTGTGGTAGTATTCGGCGCGGTAGATGAACCACACCATGTCGGCGTCCTGCTCGATCGAGCCGGATTCGCGCAGGTCCGACAGCTGCGGGCGCTTGTCCTCGCGGCTTTCGACTGCACGGCTCAGCTGCGACAGCGCGATCACCGGCACGCCCAGTTCCTTGGCCAGTGTCTTGAGCCCGCGGCTGATTTCCGAGATCTCGTTGACCCGGTTGTCGTTCGCCCGGCCCGAGCCCTGCAGCAGCTGGAGATAGTCGACCACCACCAGGCCGATGTCGTGCCGCCGCTTGAGCCGACGGGCGCGGGCGCGCAGCCCGGCGATGGTCAGCGCGGGCGTGTCGTCGATATAGAGTGGCAGCTCGTTGAGCCGCTGGGCGGCGAAGGACAATTGCTGGAACTGCTCGCGGCTAAGCCGGCCCGTGCGCAGAAGTTCGGAGGAGACTTCGGCCTGCTCGGCAAGGATGCGCGTGGCGAGCTGGTCGGCCGACATTTCGAGGCTGAAGAAGGCGGTCGGAGCGCCGACGCTCTTCTCGATCCCCGCCTGCTGGTCGTCGAGATAGCGATTCGCGCAGTTGAAGGCGATATTGGTGGCGAGCGAGGTCTTGCCCATGCCCGGGCGGCCGGCGAGGATGATCAGGTCGGAATCGTGCAACCCGCCGATCTTCTGGTTGACGTCGGTCAGCCCGGTGGTTTTGCCTGAAATATGCCCGCCCGAATTGATCGCGGCCTGGATATGCTCGAGCGCGGTATGGGTCGCCTGGCGGAAGCTCTGCGCCTCGTTCTGCCCGTCGGCGCCTTCGGCGACCTTGTAGAGCGCCGCCTCGGCCTGCGAGATCTGTTCGAGCGGGGCGACGTCTTCCGAGGTGTCGAGCGCGCCTTCGACCAGCCCGCGGCCGACGCTGACCAGTTCGCGAAGAAGGGCGAGATCGTAGATCTGCTGGGCCAGTTCGCGCGGGGCGAGCAGGCCCTGGCCGTCGGCGGTCAGCCGCGCAAGATAGGCGATCCCGCCCAGTTCGCGGAGCGCCTCGTCGGCCTCGAAATAGGGTTTGAGCGTGACCGGGGTGACCACCATCTGGCGGTCGATCAGGACCAGGATGCGATCGAAGACCCGCTGGTGGACGGGTTCGAAGAAATGCTCCGGCCGTAGTGTGATCGGCAGTTCCTCGAGCACGCGGTTGTCGATCAGCGCCGCGCCGATGAAGGCGGCTTCGGCCTCGATATTGGCGGGCAGGGCACGGCCGGGCGCGGGCTCGGCGGAGGGAGCGGCGCCGTTCGGGCGGATCAGCAGGTCTTCATCGGGCATGGCGCCAGATGCGCATCGCCGGATGCCGATGACAAGAGCCTTCGCGTTGAAAATGGCGCGGCGGACCTGTGGATAGCGGGGATGGTTTTGCGCTCTTGCGGCGCTCTTGCTGCAATGCGACATAGGCCGTCCCATGTCCGACCATCGCATCGCCCATATCGAGCTCGACGAAGCGACGATCCTGTGGCGCAATGCCGATATCGAGCAGGAGCGCAAGGTCGCGGTCTTCGACCTGATCGAGGAGAACCGTTTCGAGCCCTGCCGCAGTGCCCGCGCCGGCAAGGCGGGGCCATGGCGGCTGCGGCTGGCGGTCCACGAGGGGCGCCTGGCGATGGCGGTTGCCGACATGGACGGGCAACTGGCCGAGACCATCCTGCTCGGCCTGGCCGCCTTCCGCCGGCCGATCCGCGAATATTTCGCGATCTGCGATTCCTACTACCAGGCGATCCGCAAGGCCTCGGCGAAGGAGATCGAAACGATCGATATGGCCCGGCGGGCGACTCATGACCACGCCGCCCGGCTGTTGCTCGACCGGCTCGACGGCAAGGTGGAAACCGATTTCGCGACGGCCCGCCGGCTCTTTACCCTGATCTGCGTGCTGCATATCAAGGGCTAGGAAAGTCGAGGGATCCATGGCCAGAAAGGCCCGCAAATCGTCCGGGAAACAGGGGAGGGCCTGGCGCTGGCGCCTGGTTGCCCTGCTGCTGCTCGTCGCGCTGGCGGCGGGCGGCTGGCAATGGTGGGAATATGTCCACTGGGCACCGTCGCGCCAGGCCTATCCGGTCCAGGGCGTGCTGGTTGGCGAGGAGGACGGCGAGGTCAATTTCCACGGCCTGCGCGCGATCGGTGCCGATTTCGCCTATCTCGAGGCAAGCCGTGGCGCGGAGGGCCGCGATCCCTCCTTCTCGCGCAATCTGGCGCAGATCGCGGACAGCGGGCTGCAGGTCGGCGCTGTCCATCGCTACGATCCCTGCGTGGGAGCGGAGACGCAGGCAGCCAATTTCGTGATCATCGTCCCGCGCGACCAGGCCCTGCTGCCGCCCGCGATCGAACTCGATGCGACAGCCGAGGGATGCGAGTCGCAGGTCAGCGATCCGGAAGTGGAAAGCGAGCTGACCACTTTCCTCAACCAGGTCGAGGGGCATGTCGGCAAGCATGCGCTGCTCAAGATCTCGCCGCGATTCGAGGACCGCTATCGGATCGCGCGGCGGATCGAGCGTGACCTGTGGCTGCAGGGCGATCGCTTCCAGCCCGATTATGCCGGGCGGCCATGGATGTTGTGGACCGCCAATTCGCAATTGCATACCGACGCAAAGTCCGGCGGAGTCCGCTGGGTCGTGCTTCAGCCCTGAGGAGAGGCCGATGAGTGAAGACAACAACCGCGACAGCTTGGTCGCCGCAGCGCGGCGCGCGGCCGAAAGCGCCTATGCGCCCTATTCGGATTTCCGGGTGGGCGCGGCGCTGCGCTTTGCCGACGGCACGGTGGTGACCGGGGCCAATGTCGAGAACGCCAGCTATGGCCTCTCGCTCTGCGCCGAGACAGTGGCGGTGGCCAAGGCGATGGAGGATGGGCATCGCGGTGGGTTGCTAGAAGTGGCGGTGATCGCCGGCACACGCGACCCGGTCACCCCCTGCGGGCGCTGCCGGCAGGTTCTCCACGAACTGGCTTCGCTGGGCGATACCGACCCGCTGATCTGGTGTGCGGGCGAGGCTGACGTGGTCGAGACCCGGCTGTCCGAATTGCTGCCGCGCGCCTTCGGACCCGGCAGTTTGGGCTGACGAGGCCCCGCTGTAGACTGGCGCGATGGAACTCAACGCTGCCACACCCTTTTCCGCGATCGGGTCGGAAATACTGCTGCGCCTCGGCGCGGCGGCAGTGATCGGTCTGCTGCTCGGGCTCGACCGCGAGCTGCGGGGCCATGCCGCGGGACTGAGGACCCATGGGCTGATCTGCTTTTCCTCGGCGATCATGACGGTCTCGGCGATCGCCTTCTACCTGCAGCTTGGCGGCGCGCGGATGGACCCGCTGCGCATCTATGAAGCGGCTGGTGCCTATGTCGGCATAATCGGGGCCGGACTGATCGTCTTCAGCAGGGGCAAGCTGCGCAACCTCACCACGGCGGCGCATGTCTGGCTTGCCGCGGTGATCGGGATTGCCTGCGGCGCGGGGCAATGGCCGCTGGTCGGCGTAGGCGTGGGAATCAGCCTGATCATGCTGACCCTGCTCCCGCTGGTCGAAGGCTATTTCGCGCGCCGTGCGCGGCGGGAGGAATGAGCGGCAGCGCTCAGGCGAGGTCGAAGGTTTCGGTGCAGAAGCGCTCGGCGGCCGCCAGATGGCCGGTCTTGATCCATAACCGGCAGCCTTCGGGTCCGGCCACGGCGTCGAGCGCGGCCTCGCGCGGCAGGCGCAGCCAGGACCAGCGGTTGAAGGCCTCGCCGCCTTCGCGGAAGCTGCCTTCGAGGCAGAGCAGCTCGAAGCCGCCCATCGGCGGGAGCCTGATCTCGGTGCCGGCCTGCCAGTGGCCGAGGCGGACCGTCTCATTGGCATTGGCGAAGAGCGTGGCAGCGGCCATGCCGGGCAGGCTGGCCATCGCGCGCAGGGTAATCTCGTCGGGGCTGAGCGCCAGCTGGACATGGTCGCCCTCGGCAAATTGCCAGAGCTTGACCAGGATGGTGCAGCCCCGCGCCGAGCCGGGCGTATGTCGGGTGCCGGCCGGATTGCGGAGGTAGGAGCCGGCGGGATAGGCGCCGTACTCGTCCTCGAAGATTCCCTCGAGCACGAGGATTTCCTCGCCGCCGCCATGGACATGGGTTGAAAAGGCGCTGCCCGGGGCATAGCGCACGATGCTGGTCGCGCGCGCGACTTCCGCGCCGAAACGGTCGAGCATCTTGCGCTCGACTCCGACCATGGGCGAGGGAATCCAGTCCATATCCGCCGTATGCTCGGCCGCACGGCGGGTGAAGTCGGCATTGATCTTCATCGCTCAGTTCCTCGTTTGCGCGGCCCGGCGCCGCTGCTCGGTGACCGGAAGCCCGCCGAAGCCCCAATTGTCGGTCTCGACCTCGTCGATGATGACATGGGTGGTGGCGGAGTTCTTGCCGAGCACGTCGACCAGCAATTGCGTCACCCCCGCGATCAGTTCGGCCTTCTGTTCGGCGGTGGCGCCCTCGCGGGTGATGCGGATGTTCACGAAGGGCATGTTCAACTCCTCTTCCTTGCTATGCGTCGAGGTCGAAATGGAAGACCTTGGCGATGATACGCCATTGGCCGCCGAAGCGAACGAAGGTCAGCAGGTCGGTGAAATATTTCGGCGCGATCGCGCAATGGGCGCGGACATGGGCCAGGTTGGGGCCGGCGAAAGTGATCGCGGCGATGGCGTCTCGCCGCGTCTCGCCGCGGGCCGCGGGCGAGGGACGGCGTGCGACGAGGGCGAAGTAATCTTCCATTGCCAGCACGGTTTCCCCGCCCGGCGTGGCGCAGGCATAGACCGCCTCGGGATGGAAGACCGCGCGCAGCCGCGCGACGTCCGAATGATGGAGCCCGTCGAAATAGAGCTGCATCCGGCCGGCGATCTCGGCGAAGCGGCCGGCATGGGCGGCGGGGTCGGTCATCGCTGTGGGTTCCTGTGGGGCCGCGGGGGTTCCGGTGGTGGCGATGGGGATCGGGAACCCCCGCGGCGGAAGGCCTGCTCAGCCGAGCAGGCCTTCGCGGCGCATGGCCTCGACCGCCGCGGGACGAGCGGTCACGCGCTGGACATAGGCCGCGATCCGGGGCCAGGAATCCAGCTCGATCCCGACCGGGGCGGCCCAGCCGGCGACCACGGCGGCATAGAGATCGGCGACGCTGAAATCCGCGCCGAGCAGATAGTCGCGCCCGTCGGCGAGCAGGCGCTCGAGATGGTCGAGCCGCTTGAACAGCCGGGCGAGCGCGGCATCGCGCGCCGCGCCTTCGGGCGGCTCGGCAGCGAAGAAGGGCGAAAAGCTCTTGTGCAGTTCGGAGGCGACGAAATTGAGGTGTTCCTGCACCCGCGCGCGTTCGAACGTGCCGTTGGCGGGCGCGATCCCTGCCTCCGGATGCGCATCGGCGAGATATTGCAGCACCGCCGGGGCCTCGGTCAGCACCGCGCCGTCGGCGAGTTCGAGCGCGGGGACGTAGCCGTTCGGATTGACCTCGGTGAAATCGCGGCCCGTCTCGGTCCGCTTGGTCTTGCCGTCGACCTTCTCGAGCGCGAATTCGGACCCGGTCTCGCCCAGCGCGATATGGACCGCGAGCGAGCAGGAACCGGGCATGTAATAGAGCTTCATGGGGGATGTCTCCGCTACCTTTGCTGTCGGAGACGACCATCTATGGGCAGGCCCGGAGCTTGTAAACAAGTGTAACCTGATATACAAAAGAAACCAGTTACCGCGTGGTAAGCTAGTGACTTTCGAGGGACTTCCGCATGGCGCTCAAGATGCGCAAGAACCAGAGCCCGGCGCCGCCGAACGAATGCCCGCTGCTCGAATGCATGGCGATCATCGGCGGGGCCTGGGCGCCCAACGTGATCTGGTACCTGCGCGGAGGCCCGCGCCGTTTCAGCGAGCTCAGGGCCGACATTCCCCCGATCTCGCCCAAGATGCTCAGCACAAGGCTGCGCGAGCTCGAGGAATGCGGGGTGATCGAGCGCAAGGTCCGGCCGACGTCGCCGCCCTCGGTCGAATATTCGCTCAACGAGCTGGGCGAGCGGCTGATCCCGGCGATCGATGCGATCGCCGAGGTTGGGGAGGAGCTGAAACGGCGCAAGCGGGCGGCGGCGAGCGCCGCCTAGCCGTCAAGCCATTCGGCCAGGCTGGCGAGGCAGTCGCGGGCGAGCAGCTTGCAGCGTTCCGGGCTCCAGCCCTGCGCCGGATCGGGCAGGTCGTCATTGTCCTTGAACGGCATTTCCAGCGTCATCGCGCAGGCACCGAAGCGTTCGGCGACCTGGTTGGTCGACATCGAGAGATTGGCCTTGCCCGGCGCAGCGACCGGATATCCTAGCCGGGTCTGGAAATCGGGCGTGCGACGCTCGAGGATCGCCTTGTAGCGGGCATAGGCCGCGCCCTGTTCCTCGCTCCAGGAGGGGATGCCCTCGAAGCCGGCGAGGAAAACCGCCGGGATCGCCTCGTCGCCATGGACGTCGATTGCAAAATCGACCCCTGTGGCGTCCATTGCCTTGCGGATGGCGAGCACTTCAGGGCTCTTCTCGGGGGTCGGGTTGTCCCATTCGCGGTTGAGGTTGGTGCCGACCGCATTGGTCCTGAGGTGGCCCCGGCGCGAACCGTCGGGGTTGCAATTGGGCACGATGTGCAGCGCGCATTTCTGCCGCAGTGCCCGCCCGACCGGGTCGGCAGGGTCGGTCAGGCATTCGAGCGCGCCTTCCATCCACCATTCGGCCATGCTTTCGCCCGGGTGCTGGCGGGCGTAGAGCCAGACCTGCACTGCGCCCATGCCCATTTCGATCAGGTCGAGCGGCTGCCCGTCGAGCGTGCTGCCGAGCGAGCGGTGGCTGACCCCGTCGCAGGCCGCCACTTCGGCGACGAGGTCGTGGTGGCGCTCCATCGCATAGGGCGCGAAATAGGCGAACCAGGCCAGGTCGCTTTCGGGCGTATAGCGGATCGTCAGCGTGCCGTTCGCCTCCGCCTTGTCATAGCTGGTCTCGGCCTGGCCCCAGTAGGAGCGGTCTTCCGAGACCCGCGCACGGTAACCCGGCCAGCCGCCCGGATAGGCCGAGCCTTCGAGATCGACGATCCGGAGCACTAGTTCGCGGCCCTCGGCCCCGGCCACCCGGAAGTGGAACCATTGCAGGAATTCGGACTGGTGGTCGGGCGCGATCCGTAGCACGGCTTCGGCCCCGTCAATCGAGACGATCTCGATATTGCCCGAATCGAAGGCGGAATGGATGGAGATATCGCTCATGGGACCTCGATGGTTTCCCCGTTGTTGCCGGGGAAGTTGGTGAACAGGGCTTCGGCCAGCTTGGCCGCGCCCAATTGGGTGTCGGCCATGGGCGAATCAACCGGCACGGTGAAATCGGCCCGACCTTCCCAGAACGGCTCGCCGCTCGCGTTCTCACGAATGGTCACCGCTAGCCGGGTGGTGACCTGTTCCTTGGGCTTGCCCGAGAGGTCGATCCCGATCCCGAGGCCGACGCCCGACCCATAGGAGCCGGTCGACGCCCCGCCGCCAACCGTGACCGGGCTGCCGTCGCGCCCGGGCTGGAAGCGTCTGCGGATCACTCGCACCTCCGCCGTCTGCGGGCTTGCCGTGTTCGCCGCGGCGAGCGTGTAGCCGACCCGCTGCAATTGCTGCGCCACAGCCAGCCGGTAGGTCCTCAGCTCGAGCGAATCGGGATCCTCGCCCTCGGCGGCCTCCACCGCGATCACGCCGCGGGCCAGCGCGGCGGTGCGGGCCGGATCGTGGAAGCGGGTGACTTCTACCGGCCCCACCGGCGCGACGCACCCCGCCAGCACCAGCGAAACGGGCAGCGTCAGCAGTGCAATTCTCATCCAGTCTCTCCAAGAGCTTGCATCCCATCTGGGCCTTTGCGGGCCAGGGCGCAAGCTGGTGACGTCCGCCAGGGCAAGGCTTGCGGGCGGGCCGGGGCACGGCAAGGGGGCAGCGGACGGAGTGAATCCCGGATTGCGGCGCAAAGGGCCGAATTCGGCGGTATGCGCTTGACTTGAATCGCTTCCCCCCGTAACGGCCCGGCTTCAAATTTCACGCAGGGCATCCTGCAAGAGAGACAGCCATGAAGATTCGCAACAGCCTCAAGAGCCTCAAAGGCCGCCATCGCGACAACCGCGTCATCCGTCGTCGCGGCCGGACCTATGTGATCAACAAGACCAACCGCCGCTTCAAGGCGCGCCAGGGCTGAAGCCCGACGCGCCGCGGCTGTCCGCGGCGGCGTCGCACCGGGGGCCTCCGCGAAAGCGGGGGCTTTTTGTATGTCCGCTACAGACGCAGTAGTATTCGACGTCGGCCGCGTGCTGGTCCAGTGGGACCTGCGCTGCCTCTACCGCAAGCTCTTCGCGGAGGAGGAGCAGGTCGAATGGTTCGTCACCCATGTGGTGACCGAGGAATGGCACTTCCAGCATGACCACGGCCGCCCGCTGGCCGAGATGGTGCCCGAGCGAATCGCGCAGTTTCCCGAATATGCGGAGGAAATCCGCGCCTACGCCACCCGTTTCAACGAGACCGTGCCGGGGCTGGTGCCGGGCAGCCAGGAACTGGTCGGCGAACTCGCCGCGCGGGGCTGCCCGCTCTATGCGATCACCAATTTCGGCCATGAGTTCTGGCAGGGCTTCCGCCCGGTCCAGCCGGTCTTCGACCATTTCCGCGACATCGTCGTCTCGGGCACCGAGAAAATCGCCAAGCCCGACCCGCGGATATTCGCACTGGCGGCCGCACGCTTCGGCCATGCGCCCGAAGAGATGCTCTTCGTGGACGACAACTGCGCCAATATCGAGGCCGCCGCCGCGCTCGGCTGGCAGGTCCACCATTTCGCCGATGCGGCGGGCCTGCGGCGCGATCTCGCCGCGCGCGGACTGCTCGGCTGAAAAAGACGGCCCCCGCGCTGCGCGCGAGAGCCGTCCAGAGGGGAGCCCGGCCATGGAGAGTGTGCCGGGCGAAGGGTCGGCAGCCGCAAAGTACGTTGCCGATCGCAACCTAAGTTGTTCAATTTCGAAATGCAACTGAATTGGTCGCGCGGTTGACCCCCGCTCGGCAATGGGTCACCACCCGGACCCGAAAGGACTTGGATTGGAAAAGCTGCGCGAATCCCTGAAACAGGCGGCCGCTTGCGGCCTGCCGCATGCGCTCGAGGTGATGGGCGAACGCTGGTCCTTCCTGATCCTGCGCGCGGCGCTCAATGGCGTGGTCCATTTCGAGGAATTCCTCAGCGAACTCGGCATTGCCCGCAACATCCTCTCCAATCGCCTCGCCAACCTTGTCGAGAACGGGATCCTGATCCGCGACCCCTGCGCGCATGACCGGCGCAAGGTCGAATACCGCCTGACCGAGAAGGGCACCGACCTGCTGCCGGCGCTGTTGTGCCTGCGCCAGTGGGGCGAGAAATACACCACGAATGTCGCCAGCAATCCCGTGCTCGTCGATCGGCGCGATTGCCGACCGATCCAGCGCCTCGAAATCCGCGCGCATGACGGGCGGGTGCTCAAATGGGCCGACCTGCAATGGGTCGACGCCGCCCAGGTCGGCCGGCCCGAATCCTGCTGCGAGCCGGCCGGAGGCGGCGAACTCTAGCAGGCGACAGCGCCGTAATCGGTCCGGAGCGGTTGCCGTCAGAAAACGAGCGGCCTTGTCTCATGGCAACCGCTATTCGTCACCACGTGATGAAATTCCTATCGACTTGTGGCTCCATAATTCGGCGCAGTCGCGCACGGGCCGAACGGCCTCTCCGTAAGCCGGCTCAATCCGCCAGATCTGCGCCCGATCCACAAAGGCCTGGCTGGCGTTTCGTATGCCCACAAGCTGGTTGAGCAGATCGGCTGCCGTTTCGCTGGCATATTGCCGGTCAGTTGCGTCGACCTCTGGGCGGGTTGGATCGACCAGTCGAAGCCTGCCCCAGTTTTCGACGACATTGGCCTGGTTGCGCAGGCCGTGTTGCAAATTGGTCTGAAAGAGCTGAAAGCCGTCCGCCACCTCGGCGCCGTAACGTTCGCGCAGCAACAATTCGGACTGAGCATCGAAGCCGATATTCGTAAAGGCCAACATGCTGGGGCGGTCGGTTTCGCCCGGCTCCAGCGGGGTCTGGTCGGAAACGTTCATGATCTTTTCGAGCTGCGCTTCGAGGCAGGGCATAGCCGCCTGCCAGACCAGTGCGGTTCCATAGTTTTGCGCCAGTTCATCGAGGTTTCTTTGCCGCTCGTTCTCCATCCGTGACAGCGCGCCCCGTTTCGCCGTCCAGTCGGCGATTCCCTGGGCCAGCAGCACGCCCAGCGTGACAACGAGCAGTTCGAAGAAGAAAAGCCCGATCAGCCCGCGTGACCGCAGGTCGCGCCATGCGCCAACCAGCCTGGATCGGATCGCCTTGAACATGCTTGTCCCCCCTCTGCTCTAGCGAGGATAGCAAGCATTTCGCGGCATGGAAGACGGCAGGCCGTCAACCCCGGTGCGACGGCAGCGGATTGTCCGTTGGCCGAAGCATCCGCCGGCCGGGGGATGCGCCCCTCACGCCCGCGGCGGCTGGCGGCGGTAGGACAGGGCCTCGGCTACGTGGATGCGGCCGACCGGACCGGAACCGGCGAGGTCGGCAATCGTCCGCGCGACGCGCAGCATGCGGGTATAGCCGCGGGCGGAGAGGCGCATGGCCTCGGCCGCCTGCAGCAGCAGGTGCCGCCCGTCCTCCTGCGGCGTGGCATGGGTCTCGAGCGCCTCGCCGTCGAGCTCGGCATTGCAGCGCATGGCACTGCCTTCGAGGCGCGCGGCCTGGCGGGCGCGCGCCGCGGCCACCCGCGCGGCCACTTCGGCGCTGCCTTCGGCGGGCGGCGGCAAGGCGAGGTCGGCGGCGCTGACGGGCTCGACCTCGACATGCAGGTCGATCCGGTCGAGCAGCGGGCCCGAGATCCGCGCCTGGTAGTCGGCGGCGCAGCGCGGGGCGCGGCTGCAGGCGAGCGCGGCATCGCCGAGATGGCCGCAGCGGCAGGGGTTCATCGCCGCGACCAGCTGGACCCGCGCGGGATAGCTGACATGCGCGTTGGCGCGGGCGACCTCGACCCGCCCGGCCTCGAGCGGCTGGCGCAGCGAATCGAGCGCCGCGCGCTGGAACTCGGGCAGTTCGTCGAGGAACAGCACGCCGAGATGCGCCAGCGAGACCTCGCCCGGGCGCACCCGCAGCCCGCCGCCGGTCAGCGCGGCGATCGAGGCCGAGTGATGCGGTGCGCGGAAGGGGCGGGTGCGGCTGATCCGTCCGCTCTCGAGCGTGCCGGCGACCGAGGCGACCAGCGAGACCTCGAGCGCCTCGGCGGGCGAGAGCGGCGGGAGGATCCCCGGCAGGCAGCTCGCCAGCAGGCTCTTGCCCGCGCCGGGCGGGCCGACCATCGCCAACTATCGAACGCAAAGACCTACTTGCTGAGAAGGGATTTGCGATGCAATGGACATGGATGGGAAAAGTCTACAGCTACACCCGCTTTTCGACACCAGAACAAGCCGCAGGCGATAGCTACCGCAGGCAGACCGAAGCTGCCCGCAAGTGGGCGGAGGGCCGGGGCCTAGTGCTAGATGACCGCCTGTCCTTCGCTGACGAAGGCGTATCTGCCTATCGCGGCTCCAACACCGACACTGACCGGGGCCTAGGCGCGTTCCTGTATGCCTGCCGACAAGGCCTTGTCGAGCCGGACAGCTTCCTGCTGGTCGAGAGTTTGGACCGCATTAGCCGTATGTCCCCAAGGAAGGCCCAGCGTCTCCTAGATGACATCGTCGACAGCGGCGTCACCATCGTCACGCTGAACGACGGCCAAGAATACACAGCCGAACGTCTCGACAACGATCCTACGGCCATGCTGATCGCCCTCATGGTCGCTTGGCGGGCGCATGAGGAAAGCAAGACCAAGGGCCGACGGGTTGCCGCAGCGTGGTCCGCGAAGCGGGACCGGGTGCGGCGCGGTGAGGATGCGAAGCTCACCAAGAGGGGGCCGACATGGCTCCGATGGACAGAGAACGGCTGGCAGGTAGTCGAGCAACACGCTGTTGTCGTCCAGCGGGTCTACCGGATGACCTTGGAGGGAACCGGGGAACACGCCATCGCCAAGGCGTTGAACGTCGAAGGCGTCCCTGTGATGGGGCGGGGGAAGGCGTGGCACCGTTCCTCCATCGCCAAGCTACTGCGGAACCCCGCTGTCATCGGCCACCTTGTTCCCGGCCACATGGAGTTCGACGAGAACGGCAAGCGCAAGCGGGTCTTGGAAGAGCCAATCGCTGGGGTCTTTCCTGCCGTCATCGCTGAGGATGACTGGCTCGCGGTTCGTTCAATGAAGGACGGCACCGCCACCAGCCCCCGAGGGCGCGGGGCCAGCCACCCGCTCCAGAACCTCTTCGCCGGACTGGCGCGTTGTCCAGACTGCGGCGCGGCGATGACCCGCGTGTTCAAAGGCAAGAAGAACGGAACCCCCAAGCTGGTCTGCACCATGGCGAAGGCCGGGAAGGTCAAGCACTACGTCTCCGTCTCCCAGACCGACGTTGAGGACGGGTTCCGCCGGAAATGGCAGGGCCTGTTCGCAGACGTCCCCGCCGGGAAAGCTGATGGCCACCTCAATCGCAGGGTCGAAGACCTGCAAGGCTCCATCGCCGCGAAGGAAGGCCACCTTGACGACATTCGTCGGGAACTGGAGAAGCACCACGCTCAGACAGGGGTGCAGGCCGCTCGCAAGCTCGAGGAGGAACTGCGGACCATGCGGGCCATGCTACGGGACGCCGAAGAGCGCCGGGAGGTGGCCGACCGGGGTCTGATCGTCACCCGGCTCGAAAGCCTGCGCGAAGCGATGGAAGACGAGGAAGCGCCTGCCGTTCCGGCCCGCGTCAATGCTGCACTCAAGGTCCTGTTCTCCGGCGTCACAGTCGACCACCACGGTGGGCGGCTCCTGTTCCATTGGAAGCAGGGCGGCGAGACGCCATTGCGCTATGCTTGGCCGAAGGAGGTCGACTAGCCAATCGGCCCAAATTCACCCACGGTTTCCTGCGGGTTTCCGGCCCTCTTACCGTCACGGGTTTCCGTCTCCGCAGGGGGAGGTGCGGACGCGGCAATTCGTGACGCTAACGGACGCTGTGGGCGGGGCGCGATTGGGCCGCACTCCTGCACTAAAACACCTTTCGCCGCCCCCGATGTTCCGTATGCACACCTCCGGAGCGTCTAAGGACGCCCCCGCTGCCTGCGTCTTCAACGGCCAGCAGCTTCGCTACCTCCTGATTGACGGGGAGCCGTGGTTCGTGGCGGCTGATGTCTGTCGCGTTCTCTATCCGCGCTACAACCCCACTGCCGGGGCACGTTCCTACCTCAAAGGCCTCAACAGCTGGGAGACGAAGCTCCTCACCCGTGCGAACACCCAAGGACTTTTCCATGGTGGTCGCGGCGCGTCCTGCCTGCAGGCCGTCAATGAGAGCGGCCTCTACAAGCTCATTATGAGGGCCAACACCACCAACCCCGAGGCACGGGAGTTCCAAGATTGGGTCACCCGCGACGTCCTCCCGGCCATCCGGAAGACCGGAGGCTACCTGCTGAACGAGGAGGCCCGTGAGAAGGCCCATGCAGATGACCGGGCGCAGATGCCGCTGCCTGAGGAGTTCCTCAATAAAATCCGAGGGTTACCCGATGGGCACGATTAGGCCGCACTCTTGGAGGGAAACCGTTTTTTCCGCTGGCCTGCGCGGCCCCGCCGCCCGCCTGCCGACCGCCATCTGACCGACGCCCGACACAGGAGACCACCCCGACCGACCGACCCCGAGCCTGCCCGCGAACCCGGCCTCCGAAGCCGACCGTCGATTAGGACGCACTCTTGGGGGCAGATCACTGAGGAGTTCCCTTAAGGGGACCTGAGGATACCAGAGAGAGGTTGAGAAGGAGGATGGAGGATATTCTCTAAAGTTCTCCTTCGGTGATCCAGAGGCCACCTCAACCGTCTTGCAGTGCTCCTCTGGTGGGCCAGAACACACTGAGGTTCCTCCTCCTCCACGCCTACCCTGACCAGCCATTCCTGTTCCCTGCGCTCCGCTGTCGAGCGTTGAGCCGGGAACCCCCGCCAATGACATACACGCAGCACCAGCTTCCGGTCACTGGTGGGGGCACCTCAGCCGCCCTGTGGGATGACATTCACGCCCTTGCCGCCTTGTCGAGGCAGCGACGGCCCAAGGTGCCCCGCGCCAAGCGGAAGCACTGACCACACCAGAGAGCAGCGCCAAGCTGCCACCGGAAACCCCATGACCAACACCCGCGCAGCCCGTCAGGGCCGCGAACGCTCCTGCAACCAGTGCGGGGGCAGCTACCGCTCACCCCGTTCCACGTCCCTCTATTGCTCGCCCGCCTGCCGCATGAAGGCTCACCGGGGCACCGCCCCGACCGGGGGCCGCAAGTCCGGCCCGTCCTCCTTCACCGTGATCGGCAAGGCGCTGGTCTTCGCTGGCTTCGCCGGACCCATCGGCCCGGTCAGCCGCCGCGATACCGCCCCGGTCATTTATGGCCTGACCGTCCCCAACGCCCACGCCCTCGCGGAACTCCGCAGCCTGTTCAACGCGCGGGGATGGGGTCACCTGGGCGAGGACGAGTTCGAGCTTGCCCTCACCGTCGACGGCATACGCGCCTACAGCACGGCCAGCCCGGAGGCCGAGGACCGCAAACGCTGGCAGGCCCGTCAGAGCGCCGCCATCCGCCGCTCCCGGCAGGCCTCCTTAGCGTAACGAATTGCCGCTTTGGCACCTACCCCTGCGGAGACGGAAACCCGTGACGGTAAGAGGGCCTCTATCCCGCAGAAATCCGAGGGCGCGGAAGGCCACTTTCGCCGCCCCGAGGTCCTCCGCAGGGACCGCTCCCAATCCTCCACCACAAGGACCACCCCCATGACCGACACACCCAAGAAACGCTGCGCCCACTGCGGCGCGGTGAAGCCGCATTCCGAGTTCTACCTGCGGCACAAGGACAAGCCCGAGGGCCTGCGCCGTTCCCACTGCAAGGATTGCGTGAACGCCGCCGCTCGCGACCGCTATCGTTACGGCAGCGTCCGCAACCAGATCATCCGGCACAGCTTCGACCCTGCAAGCCCGCTCAGCCCGGAGGCCGAGAAGATCGTCTACACCACCGAGCCTGCCGACCCGGTGCTGGTGAAGAGGTTCAAGAAACGCATGAGGGCGAAGGAGGCCCGCGAGAGGGCGTTGGCCCGGCACCGCGCCGCCAACCCCCGGCCCATGCGCTTCGCCCGGCTGGAGGTGCAGCTGTGAGAAGCCCCCGTGTCTATGAGGGCCTCTTCCGTCCCATCCGGCTCCCCGCCGAGGCCATCACCCCGGCACCGCGCCTCCACCGCGAGGCCGAGCCGTTCCCCTTCGCCGCCGTTGCCCGCAAGCTCGAGCCGAGCCGCCGGGACCGTTTCGCTGGCGAGGCGTTGCGCCTTGCGCCGATCTATGAGGAGGCGAAGCGCCATCAGGTGGTTGGGCGGATCATCGCTTCTGCCTGATCCGGATTGATTTCACCGCGAAATTCCGAAGACCCTTAAATACGTCCACGCTCGCGGCCTTCCCCCCATGGGGGAGGGGGTCGGAGGGCCGGACCTGCAACGGCCACGGCCCTCCATAGTGAGCCTGCCCTAGGCGGCTCCTACATATCCGCCGAGGTGGCGGGGTTCTTCTCGGGGAACGTGAAGTCCGGAAAGACCCGGCGGATACGCTGCCGGATCATCTGAGGCTTCCCGAGGGTGTTGATGGTGTCGCTCATGCTAGCTCCTCTGTAGTGGAGCGCACCATCTAGCGCCTGCCGCTGCGCCCGTAAGGCATGGTTGGTTTGACCTATCGGCTTTCGAGTCGACCCGAGTCCAAACTACGGCGAGTTGATGGACCGTCCGAAACGGGTATACCTCCATCGGACGCGCGGGCCGGACACATTCCCCGTCCATTTAGGGTTGACCTCTCCATTTCCGGACATTATCTGGCGAAGCTCTAGACCCTATTCAGACAGGAGCCGCTATGAGCCAGACCATCGGATATGCCCGCGTCAGCACTGAGGACCAGGATTGCAGCATACAGGAGGACGTCCTCCGCAAGGCCGGGGCCGTGACGGTCCGCTCGGAGAAGAAGAGCGGCACCAGCATTGCGGGCCGCACCGAACTGGAAACCGTGCTGGACTTCCTCCGCGAAGGCGACACGCTGTTGGTTACCCGTATCGACAGGCTCGCCCGGTCCCTGCTGGACCTTGAAGGGATCGTGAAGACCCTGCGGGAGAAGGGGGCACACCTCAGGGCCACCGAACAGCCCATAGACACAGCAACGCCCGCTGGCCGGGCCTTCCTCCAGATGCTCGGGGTCTTTGCCGAGTTCGAGACGGCCATCCGGAAGGAGCGGCAGATGGAGGGCATTGCCAAGGCAAAGGCCGCAGGTGTCTACAAGGGCCGCAAGCCGTCCGTCCCGGTCGACGAGGTCCGCAGGCTCAAGCGTGAAGGCATGGGAGCCAGCGCGATTGCCAAGGAACTCGGGGTGGCCCGGAGCAGCGTCTATGAGGCGTTGAAGGGCGGCTGAGGGGTCCTGCGGTTTTCCGGGTGTATTATGGAACTAATACAGTCCCTCTCTCCCCTGCTTTGTTTCGCGTGGCAATTAGAACGACTGCCACTTCTCATGTTGCGCCAGCTCCACCTCTAGGGCTGCCCGTTCCCCGCAGTATTTCACAACGTCCGATCGACCGATGCGCGCCTCCAAGACGTTCTCCGGTTCGCTGCTGATTTGCGCGAGCGAGTAGTCGAACCCATAGGCGTCCTTCGCCTTGTTGCATTGCCCCATATTGTAGAGGAACCAGCCCCCACCGAGGAGGGCCAGAAGTATCGCCCCGAGGACGATCTGGGCACCTATCCCCACTGTGTTCTCATACTGCTCGGTTGGCTCGCCCATACGCCTCCCCCGGTTCTCCTAACGCCCCCGATACGGCTCACACGCAACGCCGTCGCTATCTGCATCAAGTTCTGGGCGATACCCCGGCGCTCCCCTGCGAAGCGGTGCGGCTCCTGCCGAACGCGCCGCAGCGCAGTTGCGATAGTAGGTGGAGCGCTGCGGTTGATTGAACTGCTGGACGACCTGAGGAGGCCCGCTGGATCGCTGTCGGGGCCTGCTGGGGGGCGGTAAGAGCGGCTGAGGGTTCGCGGCGCGGTAGTCGGCAGGCTCTTGGAACTCGCCAGCCCATATCCCCGCGCGGCGGGTCTGAGCTTCCTCCACCACCCACACATACTGCTTGCTGTATTGAGGCAGGGCGACGGCAAAGCCCGCCTGCGCCATCTGCTCGCTGAGGTCCCGGCCCTTGGCCTTGCAGGTTGCCACCACGCGCCCGTAACTGTCCCGGTCCCGCTGCTGGCACTGGACGGAGCCGCCGGAGATAAGGTTGCCCAGGTAGCGCTCGGCCTCGGCTCCACACGCCCAATCCGCTCCGCCCCTGGTGCAATGCTGGGACGCCTCCACCGCGTCGACACCGTGGAGACGGATATAGGTCTCTCCAAGCAGGAGCGTGTCACCGTCAACTGCCTTCGCCTGTCCGAAGATGATTTGGGAGAGGGCAGGGGTGGAAGAGGCCAGCGCGGCGACCGCGACAAGGCTTGCTAAAGAACGTGCCGCCAACTGTCCCTCCTCAGCTTCTTCGCTTCCGGCCCGGTCGAGTGTAGCGCTTCTTTATCGCTGCCAGCAACTCCGCTTCAAACTCGGCAACCTCAAATAGGGGTCTTGTCGTTCTTATTTTGGCAAGATTGTGCCCCCCGGCAGCGGCGATCTCGAGCGCGCGGCGGGCCACCTGCTGGCCCTTGACCTGCTTCAGGTCCGGCCCGGGTGCCGCTTCGGCGACCTCGCCCGGTTCGGGCACGGGCAGGCGCTGCGTGCCTTTCAGATGGTTGAGCAGGGCGATCAGATTGGGCGCGGCGCAGACCGGGATGCCGCTGGCCCAGCGGGCCTCGGCGCCCTGCGCGGCGGGGCAGATCAGCCCCTTCTCCTGCCCGCTGGCATGGAGCGCGGCGAGCAGCACGCCCGGCGAGGGCACCACCCGCCCGTCGAGCGCGAGCTCGCCGACCGCCAACCAGTCCCCCAGCTGCTCGGCATCGGTCACCCCCATGGCGGCGAGCAGGGCGAGCGCGATCGGGAGGTCGTAATGCGAGCCCTCCTTGGGCAGGTCGGCCGGCGAGAGATTGATCGTGATCCGCTTGGGCGGGAGCGCGAGGCCCATGGCCGAGAGCGCCGCCTGCACCCGCTCGCGGCTTTCGCCGACGGCCTTGTCGGGCAGGCCGACGATCGCGAAGCGCGGCAGGCCGGGCGAGAGCTGGCACTGGACCTCGATCGGCCGCGCCTCGAGCCCGAGATAGGCCACCGTCTGCACCAGAGCGACCACGATCCCGGCCTCCGTTCCGAAAGGTGCCGGGCAGGATAGCCGCGCGCCGCGGCGCCGCGGGGTTAAAAGCCTGTAACCCCGCGGCCGGGGGCATGGCGCGCGCGCGGCGCAGGACATACGAATTCGTGCCGCTCCGTCTTGACTCGGCGGCCCGGCTCCACTAACCGCGCGCCACGGAATTGAGTGGCCGTCGCTGCAGGCGGCCCTTTTTGTTTCGCGCCGCTCCGGCTGGCGCCAGAGATCGAATGAGGAATTGAAGATGAAGCGCACTTTCCAGCCGAGCAATCTCGTGCGCAAGCGCCGTCACGGCTTCCGCGCCCGCAAGGCCACCGTCGGCGGCCGCAACGTCCTGCGCGCCCGCCGTGCGCGCGGCCGCAAGAAGCTGAGCGCGTAAATATCGGCGCACGCCATCCGGCGTGCGATATCCTCGCTCACGCGGCCCAGGGGCCGCGTTGGTGCGGTCGGCCGGTCGGCCTAGCGGGTCCCTTGCGGGACCCGTTCTCGTTCCGGCCTTCGAAATCCGCGCAGTCCCGGGCTGAGGCCAGCAGCGCGCAAGCGCGCCCGGAGCGCCTTGCGCGGAGGATAGCCAAGTGAGCGGATGCGAACGCCGGCGCCTGAGGCCCGACAAAAAGACTCAGCGATTCGCGCGCCCGCCGTTAGGGCATTTCCCATGACCGAGGCTCCCCCTCTCGCCATCCTCCGCAAGCGGGCCGACTTCCTCGCCGCGAATCACGGCTTGCGCGTCGCGCGGCCCGGCTTCGTCCTGCTCACCCGCCCGAACGGGGGCGAGGGCATGCGCTTCGGCATCACCGTGACCAAGAAGATCGGCAATGCGGTGGTCCGCAACCGGATGAAGCGGCGCTTCCGCGAATTGCTGCGCGAGCAGCTGCCCCTTGCGGGCCTGCCCGGCCATGACCATGTACTGATCGGCCGCGAAGGCGGGATCGAGCGCGATTACGGGGACTTGCGTCGCGAACTGGCCGAGGCGCTCGCACGGGCCGCCGCGGGCAAGGGTGATCCCCGGCGCGGCGGCAACAAGCGGCGGGGCAGGGGAGCCGGACAGTCCCAGTGAAGCAGATTTTCATCCTTCTCGCCCGGCTGTGGCAATGGGGCCCCTCGCGGCTCCTCCCGCCGACCTGCCGCTATGCCCCCTCCTGCTCGCAATATGCGATCGAGGCGCTCGAGCGCCACGGCGCGATCAAGGGTGGATGGATGGCCTTCAAGCGGCTAATGCGCTGCCACCCCTGGGGGGGACACGGATACGACCCGGTGCCGTGAGGCGGGCGGGCTTTTGCACTTTATGACAGGGTTTGGGATCTTCGGTGGATAATCAACGCAATATCGTCCTCGCGCTCGTGCTGACAGCCGTGCTGCTGTTCGGCTGGGAGTACGGCATGAGCTGGTTCTATCCCGATGCCGACCGAGCCGACACGCCGACCGAACAGGTCGCCCAGGCAGCCGGGAACGCGGGTGCGGGTGCCAAGCCTACCCGCGACGGCGGCCTTCAGGGTGCCGAGCTGGTCGCGGAGAAGCGCGATCTCGAGAGTGCGCTGGCCGGCGGCGAGCGGGTCGCGATCGCCGCCCCGGCAATCTCCGGCTCGATCAATCCGGTCGGCGCGCGGATCGACGATCTCACGCTCAACCGCCACACCGAAACCGCCGAGGATGACAGCGGCCCTGTCCGCCTGTTCTCGCCCGCCGGCACGCCGGCGCAGGGCTTCGCGCAGTTCGGCTGGGTCGGCGAAGGCGTGACCACACCCGGCGCCGACACCGTGTGGCAGGCCAGCGGCGGCCCGCTCGCGCCCGATACCCCGGTCGTGCTGAGCTGGGACAATGGCGAAGGCCAGCTGTTCACCGTCACGCTGAGCGTCGACGAGAACTACATGATCAGCGCCGAACAGGCGGTAAGCAACACCGGCGAAGGCCCGGTGGTGGTCCGCCCTTACGCCTTTCTCAACCGCACCAGTCATACCGCCAGCATCGACACCTGGATCGTCCATTCGGGCCCGATCGGCGAATTCGGCGGCGCGGTCGCTTTCGGCAACAATTACGAGGACGTCGCCGAAGGCGGCACCATCACGCCCGAAGGGCGTGCCGGCTGGCTCGGCTTCACCGACATCTACTGGCTCTCGACGATCATCGCCGAAAAGGGCAGTGCGCCCGAGGCGAGCTTCCGTGCGCTGGGGAACGACATCTACCGCGCCGACCTGATCTACCAGCCGGTCACCGTCCCCGCAGGCCAGAAGTTCACCCGCACCACCCGCCTCTTCGCGGGGGCCAAGGAAAGCGCGGTCCTGTCCGCCTATGAGGATGCCGGCGTCACCCTGTTCGGGCGGACGATCGACTGGGGCTGGTTCGAGATCATCGAAAAGCCGCTGCTGTGGCTGCTCAAGCAGCTGTTCGGCCTAGCCGGCAATTTCGGCGTGGCGATCATCCTGCTGACTGTGATCGTGCGCGGGGCGATGTTCCCGATAGCGCAGAAGCAGTTCTCCTCCATGGCCGCCATGCGGGCAATCCAGCCCAAGATGAAGGCGCTGCAGGAACGCTACAAGGACGACAAGCAGAAGCAGCAGCAGGAGATCATGGCGCTCTACAAGAAGGAAGGCGTGAACCCGCTGGCGGGCTGCCTGCCGATCTTCCTGCAGATCCCGATCTTCTTCGCGCTCTACAAGGTGCTGCAGCTGGCGATCGAGATGCGCCACCAGCCCTTCGCGCTGTGGATCGAGGACCTCTCCGCGCCCGACCCGTTGCATTTCCTCAACCTGTTCGGCCTGCTGCCGTGGGACGTCCCGAGCTTCCTCGCGATCGGCCCGCTGGCGCTGCTGCTCGGCATCACCATGTTCCTGCAGTTCAAGCTCAACCCAAGCGCGATGGACCCGATCCAGCAGCAGATGTTCATGATCATGCCTTGGGTGCTGATGTTCGTCATGGCCCCCTTCGCCGCTGGCCTGCTGCTCTACTGGAATACCTCCAACCTGCTGACCATCGCGCAGCAATGGTATCTCTATTCCAAGCACCCGCAGCTCAAGGAGCAGGCGATTAAGGACAAGGCGGACAAGGAACGCGCCGCAGCACGGGACAAGGGCTGATCCCGGCACGAACGGATAGGGTCCGGACATGAGTGACAATGCAGAGGCTGAGGCCGAAATGGCCGAGCGCGCGCGGAAGCTGTTTTCGGGCCGGGTGGACTTCCTCCTCTCGGCTCCGCAGCTCAAGTTCCTGCCCGAACCCACGGTGCCGGAAATTGCCTTTTGCGGCCGCTCCAACGTCGGCAAGTCGAGCCTGCTCAACGCCCTGACCGGGCGCAAGGCGATCGCCCGCGCCTCGGTCACGCCGGGGCGGACGCAGGAACTCAATTTCTTCGAAGTGGGCGAGCCGACCGTCTTCCGACTGGTCGACATGCCCGGCTACGGCTTCGCCAAGGCCCCGCCCAAGGTGGTCGAGAAATGGAGGCAGCTGATCCGCAGCTATCTGCGCGGGCGACAGGTGCTCCACCGGACGCTGGTGCTGGTCGACAGCCGCCACGGGGTCAAGCCGGTCGACATCGAGATGATGAGGATGCTCGACGAGGCCGCGGTCGGTTACCGCGTGGTCATGACCAAGGCCGACAAGATCAAGGCCAGCGAACTCGAGGCGACCCGTCTTTCGGTCGAGGCCGAGGCGCGCAAGCATCCGGCGGCCTATCCGCTCGTCCACGTCACCTCTTCGGAAAAGAAGATGGGGATCGAGGAATTGCGCGCGGCCGTGCTGGCCGATGTCGAGAACTAGGGCGCAGATGCGATGATTGCCCGCGAACTGCTCGATACCGCGCTGCTCCCCGGCGGCGAACGGCTGGAACTCTACCGCCACGACCGCGACCACATGATCGTGCTCGGCCACAACGAGCTGATGAGCACGCGCAAGAACGGCTCGGAAATAGCGCTCGCGACCATGAGCATCGAACGGCTGGGCGCGCGCAAGGCGCCGCATCTGCTGATCGGCGGCTACGGCATGGGCTTCACCCTGCGCGCCGGGCTGGCAAAGCTGGGGCCGGACGCGAAAGTGACCGTGGCCGAATTGGTGCCCAAGATCCTCGACTGGGCGCGCGGCCCCATGGCCGAGCTGACCGGCGACTGCCTGGAAGACCCGCGGCTTGATCTGGTGATTGACGATGTCGCCGAGCGGATCGCCAATGCCCGCGGCGCCTACGATGCGATCCTGCTCGATGTCGACAACGGCCCCGACGGGCTGGTGTGGGACGCCAACGACGGGCTATACACCCGCCGCGGCCTCCTCGCCGCGCGCGACGCGCTGCGCCCGGGCGGGGTGCTGGCGGTATGGTCGGCCTATCCCGATCCTGCCTTTGCCGGCCGCCTGCGCAAGATTGCCGGCTTCGCCGTCGACGAGGTCCGCGTGGCCGCTCGCACCAATGGCAAGGGCGCCAAGCACATCATCTGGTTCGCGCAGAAGGCCTAGGTCCTGGAGCGCCGGGCGGTGTTCCCCGGGGCTAGACTCCGGCGATTTGCGGGCGGAGGCTGTAGAAAATATACAGCACGTCCGCCTTCTCAGCGTCGCCGATCGCCGACATGTCGAGCGCGGTCATGGCATCGTCCATCACGGCCATGAACTCTTCGTCGGAAATGTTCATGTGCCTGTGCGTTTCGAGCATGTCCCGGCCGGTGTAGACTTGCGGGCCGCCCGAACCTGCAATGAAGAACTCGGCGGCAAGCGTTTTCAGGGCCGATAGGTCGCTGCCGGCGAAGCGGGCGGCGATCTTGGGGTTTTTCGCGTGCAGGTCGACGATGTCGTTGGCGATCCTGGTGATCCCGGCGGTCTCGCCGAGCCGCTCATACAATGAAGCTGTCATGTCGCTCCCCTCACAGTTCGAACGAGGCGAGGTTAACATCCATCCGGCCCCCAGGCGAATCCATGCCCGCCGTTCAGGCTCGACAGGCCCAGACTGAACTCCTAGACCTCGCTGTCCAGGAGCAAGGTCACCCCATGAAACTCATCATCGGCAACAAGAACTATTCCAGCTGGTCGCTGCGCGGCTGGCTCGCGATGAAGCAGTCGGGCCTCCATTTCGAGGAGCTGACCGTCCATATCGCGGGCGAGGACTGGGAGCACGCCAAGCGCGCGCAGGGCCAGTTCCAGCCCTCGGGCGGCAAGGTGCCGGTGCTGTGGGACGGCGAGGTGGTGGTGTGGGACAGCCTCGCGATCATGGAATATCTCGGAGACAAGGTCGGCGCGGACCGCTTCTGGCCCAAGGGCGATGGCGCGCGCGGCATGGCCCGCGCGATGGTGGCGGAAATGCACAGCGGCTATCTCCCGCTGCGCCGCGCGCTGCCGATGAATATCCGCAAGCGCTTCGACGGCGTGCCGATCAGCGACGAGGTCAAGGCCGACATCGTCCGCATCCTCGGCCTGTGGGCGGAAGCGCGCGCGCGGCACGGCAAGGGCGGGCCCTTCCTGTTCGGCGCCTTCAGCGCACCCGACATCTTCTACGCCCCGGTGGTCAGCCGCTTCCTCACCTATGGCATCGGCGTGCCGGGCTTTGCCGAGGCCTATATGCAGGCGATCTGGGAACACGACTGGATGCAGGCCTGGATCAAGTCCAGCGAGGACGAGGAATGGGTGATCGAGAAATTCGAGGTCGAACCCGCGGCCTAGGCGCTAGCGCAGCCGCTCGGTCGGGTAGTGCGTGCCGTCCTTGCGCGTATAGCCCTCGGCCGTGAATCGCATGTCGATATCGGAATAGCTGCCAGATCCCTCGCGGTTTCCCGCGCTCACTGCGATGAAGCTGCAGGGCGCGTCGCTTTCGTTGATCAGGTGATGCCCGTTCTGCACGCCCTTGGGCCAGGCGCAGATATCGCCCGCGCGCAGCAGCGTGCGCCCCTCGTCCTCGACCAGCACGGCCTCGCCTGTCAGCATGACGAGGAATTCGTCCTCCTCGTCGTGCCAGTGGCGCTGCGAGGACCAGGCTCCAGGCTCGAGCACGACATGGCTGGCGCCCATTTCGGTCAGCCCGCCAGCGGGGGCGAGCCGGCGCCACCAACGCCCAGCGACCGGGGCGTCGAAGGGCGGCGGATAGCCGGTGCGGTTCGTCTGCGGCAGGGATTCGAGGTCGAGCTTGGGCATGGCGGCATCCTCGCGCTTGTGTGGTCCCAGCATAATCCATATGCCTGTCGGCGACCATGACCAATCCCGACACCAGAGACGTGGCCCAGCTGGCCGAGGCGCTGATCGCCTGCGAAAGCGTCACTCCCGCACGGGGGGCGGTGTTCGACACCCTCGAGGCCATGCTCGCGCCGCTCGGCTTTGCGGTCCACCGCTTCCTATCGGGCGAGGCGCCCGACGGGCCGGTCGAGAATCTCTTCGCGATCCGCCGCGGCCCGCCGGGCTCGAAGCATTTCGCTTTCGCCGGCCATGTCGACGTGGTTCCCCCGGGGCAGGGCTGGACGAGCGAGGCCTTCCGGCCCGAGCGGCGCGGGGGGCTGCTCTATGGCCGCGGCGCGGTCGACATGAAGGGGGCGGTGGCGGCGATGGTCGCCGCAGTACGCGAGATCCCGGAGGAGGCGGGCACGCTCAGCTTCGTGATCACCGGCGACGAGGAGGGCCCGGCGCGCTACGGGACACGAAGTCTCATCGCTTACATGCGTGAATCCGGTGAAGTTCCCGATCTCTGCCTCGTCGGCGAACCCACTTCGGTTCACCGCCTCGGCGACATGATGAAGATCGGCCGCCGCGGTTCGGTCAACATCTTCCTCGAGGTCGACGGCACCCAGGGCCATGTCGCCTATCCCCATCTCGCCGACAATCCGCTGCCCAAGCTGGTCGCCCTGCTGGCCGAGCTCGACGCGCTGGTGCTCGACGAGGGGACCGACTGGTTCCAGGCCAGCAATCTCGAAATCACCGATATCGAGGTCGGCAACCCGGCCCACAACGTCATCCCCGGCATGGCCAAGGCGCGCATCTCGATCCGCTTCAACGACCTCCATACCGGCGGCGAACTCGGCTTCAGGGTGATGAAGATCGCCCAGAAGCACGGCGGCACCGCCGAGCCGGTGGTCTCGGGTGAGGCCTTCCTGACCCCGCCGGGTGCCTTCAGCGCGCTGATCGCCGATGCGGTCGAGGCCGAGACCGGGGTTGTCCCCGAAGCCTCGACCAGCGGCGGGACCTCCGATGCGCGCTTCCTCAAGGATCTCTGCCCGGTGATCGAATTCGGCCTCTGCAACGCCACCATGCACAAGACCGACGAGGCCGTCGCGCTTGACGACCTCGAGGTTCTCGCGAAGATTTACCGCCGCATCGCCAAGGCCGCCCTCGCCACCTGACCTTTTCGTAACAGGGGACACGCATGTTTCGCACCTGGTTCGCCATTCCGCTGTGGCAGCGCGTCGTCGCCGCGCTCATCCTCGGGATCGCGACCGGCTGGCTGTGGGGCCCGGGCGCCGCGAGCATCAAGATCGTCGGCGACGTCTTCGTCGCCTTCATCAAGATGCTGGTGGTCCCGCTGATCTTCTTCAGCCTGGTAGCCGGGGTCGCCTCGATCGGCGATCTGCGCAAGCTCGGCAGCGTCGGCTGGCGCGCGCTGCTGCTGTTCGTGGCGACCGGGCAGATCGCGGTCTGGCTCGGCCTCTTCCTCGGGACCATGATCGAGCCGGGGATCGGGGTCGATACCAGCCGGATCGAGATGGGCGCGGTGCCCGCCCCGAACGAGACCACCTGGCGCGACATGCTGCTGGGCATGGTCCCGCAGAGCCCGGTCCAGGTCATGGCCGACGTCAACGTCCTGCCGCTGATCGTCTTCTCGCTGCTGATGGGGATCGGCATCCTGATGGCGGGCAAGGACGGCGAGCCGATCCAGAAGATCTTCGACAGCGGCTCGGTCGTGATGCAGAAGGTCACCACGGTGGTCATGGAACTGACCCCCTTCGGCGTCTTCGCGCTGATGGCCTGGGTTGCCGGAACGCTCGGGCTGGAAGCGCTCGGCGCGCTGGCCAAGCTGGTCGCGCTCAATTACGCCGGCTGCCTGCTGATCATCTTCGTCATGTATGCCGCGATGATCAAATTCCTCGCCCGCCTGCCGATCCACGATTTCTTTCGCGGCGTGGTCGATGCCATGGCGGTCAGCTATTCGACCGCCAGTTCCAACGCCACCTTGCCGGTCACGCTGCGCTGCGCCGAGCGCAACCTCGGGGTCAGCAATTCGGTCGCCAGCTTCGTGATCTCGCTCGGGGCGACGATCAACATGAACGGCACGGCGATGTATCTCGGCCTTGCCACGCTGTTCGGCGCGCAGATCTTCGGGGTCGACCTCAGCTGGGGCGACTACTTCCTGATTTCCATCCTCGGCACGCTCGGCGCGGTCGGTGCGGCCGGCATTCCTGGAGCAGGGCTGATCATGATGGCGCTGGTCTTCGGCGCGGTTGGCGTGCCGCTGGAAACGATCGCCTTCGTTGCCGGGGTAGACCGGATCATGGACATGATGCGCACCACCACCAATGTCACCGGCGATGCCGCCGTGGCGACCACCGTGGCAGTGCTGACGGGCGAGATCGACCGCGCCGAGATGGTCTCGGCCGACGACGTCTAGCGCCCCCTGGGTTTTTCCGGCATCTTCTTCCGGTAGCTGCACAAGTCCGCCACCTTGCAGCGCCAGCACTCGGGCGTGCGTGCCTTGCAGACATAGCGCCCGTGCAAGATCAACCAGTGATGCGCGCCGAGGCGAAAGGGGGCGGGAACGCGCTTTTCCAGCTTGGCCTCGACCTGTTCGGGCGTCTTGCCCTTGGCAAGGCCGGTGCGGTTGCCGACGCGGAAGATATGGGTGTCGACCGCAAAGGTCTCCTGCCCGAACCAGCAGTTGAGCACGACATTGGCGGTCTTTCGGCCCACGCCGGGCAGGCGGACGAGATCCTCGCGCGTGCCGGGTACCTCGCCGCCGTATTCGTCCACCAGCAGCTGGCTGAGCGCGATCACGTTCCTGGCCTTGGAGTTGAACAGGCCGATGGTCTTGATGTGCTCCTTGAGCCCATCCTCGCCGAGTTCGAGCATTTGCTGCGGCGTCTTCACCTCGGCGAACAGCGAACGCGTGGCCTTGTTCACCCCGACGTCGGTCGCCTGCGCGGAGAGCGCCACGGCCACCACGAGCTGATAGGCATTGCCATATTCCAGCTCGGTCTGCGGCTCGGGATTGTCCTCTGCCAGGCGGCGGAAGAACTCGAAGATCTGCTCCCTGGTCATGCCCGCGCGGTCAGAGCCCCAGCACCTCGGTCATGGTATAGCGGCCCGGCGCCTTGCCGATCAGCCAGCCAGCACCTTTGACCGCGCCATGGGCGAAGATCATCCGGTTCTCCGCGAGGTGGGTCAGCTGCAGCCGTTCCTGCTCGCCGGCGAAATAGACCGAATGCTCGCCCGCGACCGTGCCGCCGCGCAGGGCCGCGAAACCGATTGCACCGGGTGCGCGCCTGCCGGTGATTCCGTCGCGCCCGCTTTCACTGTGGCCGGCAAGCTCGATCCCGCGTCCTTCGGCCGCGGCTTCGCCCAGCAATTTCGCCGTGCCGCTCGGGGCATCGACCTTCATCCGGTGGTGCATCTCGACGATCTCGATATCCCATTCCTCGCCCAGCCGGCTCGCTGCCTCGCGCACGAGATGGGCGAGCATGTTGACGCCGAGCGAGGTATTGCCGGTCTGGAGCACCGGAATGGCCTGCGCCGCGGTATCGATGGCGGCATGGTGGGAGGCTTCCAGCCCGGTGGTGCCTATCAGGATCGGGATCCCCGCCACTTTTGCGGCGGCGAGATTGGCTTCAAGCGCGGCCGGAGCGGAGAAATCCACCAGCACGTCGCTCTGCGTGGCCAGCGGGCCGGGCGTACCGCCGGCATCGACCCCGCCGGAGACGTCGTGCCCCGCCGCGGAGATGGCCTGCTGCAGCGCCTGCCCCATGCGCCCCGCGCTGCCGATGATTCCGATGCGAGCCATTGCCACTCCCTTGTTGCGCGTGCTTCATGGGGGACATGGGCGACATTCGCAATATCGTGATCCTGACCGGTGCGGGAATCAGCGCCGAGAGCGGTCTTAGGACCTTCCGCGCGGAAGACGGGCTGTGGGAGGACCATCCGGTCGAGGAGGTCGCCACGCCCGAGGGTTTTCGCCGCGACCCGGCGCTGGTCCAGCGCTTCTACGACGAGCGGCGCGCGCAGGTGCTGGCGGCGGCTCCCAACCCGGCGCATGCGGCGCTGGCCTGGCTCGACCAGGCATGGGGCGGCGAACTGCTGCTGGTGACCCAGAATATCGACGATCTGCATGAGCGGGCCGGGGCGCGGCGTGTGCTGCACATGCATGGCGAAGCGCTTTCGGCCTGGTGCCTTGCCTGCAATGCCCGTCATGGCTGGTGCGGGACGCTCGGCGACGATCCGCCCTGTCCGGCCTGCGGAGAGCCGGCGCTGCGGCCAGACATCGTCTGGTTCGGGGAAATGCCCTACCGGATGGAGGAGATCTTCCATGCTCTCGCCCGGGCGGACCTGTTCGTCTCGATCGGCACCAGCGGCGCGGTCTATCCCGCGGCCGGCTTCGTCCAGCACGCGCGTGAGAACGGCGCGGCGACGCTCGAGCTCAATCTCGAGCGCAGCCAGGGCTCGCACTGGTTCGACGAGACCAGGCTCGGGAATGCGAGCGAGCTGGTGCCGGCCTGGGTCGCCTCGCTTCTCTAGGGGTTGCTCCGTAAAGCTTTTTTCAACCCGGCCGCACTAGATTGGGCTCATGACCCTGGAACCCATGACCCTCCTCGATGCGCTGCTCAAGATCGGCGGCGTGACCGTGGCACTCAATGAAGTGCGGGGCGTGATCCTGACCGCTCCGGTCTTCTACACGCTGTGGCAGACCGGCGGGACCTGGATGGCGATCTACCTGGCGCTGTGCAGCCTTGGCGGGATCGCCCTCTCGGTGCTGGTTCCCTATGTCATGCTGCGCAAGCTCCAGGGCGTGCGCAACCGCATGGCCGGCCGGGCCGAACCCGTTTCGTGACCGGACGAGCACCTCCGTCCGGGCCTAGGGCACGACGGTGGTGAACAGATAGACCCCGAAAATCACCAGATGCACCGCGCCTTGCAGAATGGTGGTGCGTCCGTTGGCGAGCGAGAGCGTCGCGACCAGCAGGGTCAGGCCGAGCAGGACGATGCCCTTGGGACTGAGCCCGAGTGCGATCGGCAGGTCGGCGAGCAGCGACAGCGCCGCCACGGCGGGAATGGTCAGCCCGATTGTCGCCAGCGCCGAACCGAGCGCGAGATTGAGGCTGGTCTGGATACGGTTGGCCAGGGCGGCCCGCACGGCGGCGAGGCTTTCGGGCAGCAGGACTAGCGCAGCGATGGCAACGCCGACCGTGGCGCGCGGGGCACCCATTGCGTCCACCCACAGGGCCAGCGGGCCGGACAAGGTCTTGGCCAGCAGCACGACCGAGCCCAGCGCCAGGAGCAGAAACAGCGCTGAAAGCCAGGCCCGCCGCGCGCTCGGCGAGGGGGCATAGCTCGCCTCCCCCGGCGCGTTGGGGCCCTCTCCGGGCGAGAGGAAATACTCGCGGTGGCGCACCGTCTGGACCATGACGAAGGTCCCGTAGAGCAGCAGCGAGACCACTGCCACGAAGCCGAGCTGTGAGGGCGAATAGACCGGGCCCGCTTCGCTCAGGGTGAAATTGGGCAGCACGAGGCTGAGCACGGTCAGCGCGGAGAGGGTCGCGAGCGCGGCGCTCACGCCGGATTGCTGGAAGGCCTGTTCGCGGTGCCGCAGCCCGCCGATAAGCAGGCAAAGGCCGACCAGTCCGTTGAGGATGATCATCACCGCCGCGATGACGGTGTCGCGTGCCAGCGTGGCGGCACCGTCGCCGGCGCCGGCCATCAGCGAGAGGATCAGTCCGACCTCGATCACGGTCACCGCAAGCGCCAGCACCAGCGTGCCGAAAGGTTCGCCGAGCTTGTGCGCGATCACCTCGGCATGGTGCACGGCTGCGGTCACGCTGAAGGCCAGTACCAGCCCGATCAGAACGAGCGGGACGGCGAACATGCTGTCGAGGGCGAGCACCAGCCAGGCGGCCGGCGGGGCGATCCAGGACCAGGTCTTGAAATAGCGGAGCATGTCTTTCTTCTAGGCGGGCCTGTTCCGCATTCAAGGCGCGCCGCGAATCAGTTGCCGTCGCCGCAGGCCCGGCAGGCCGGGTCCTTGGCGATCGTGATCGTGCGCATGCCCGGCTTGAGCCCGTCGAGCAGATGAAGCCGGCCCCATTGCGGATCGCCCAGGGCGCTGATGCCCTCGAGCAGAACGCGCACCGCCTGCAGTGCCGCGAAGGTTCCGGCCCAGCCCGCCATGGCCCCGAGCATGCCGTCGTCGGCGCAGGTATCGCAATCGTCGGCGTCGAAGGCGTCGCCGACATAGCAGCGGTAGCAGCTCTGCCCCGGCAAGTGCCCGGCGAAGGACGCCACCTGCCCCTGGAAGCGTCCCACCGCCGCACTCAACAGCGGGATGCGCAGGGCGACACAGGCATCGGAGATGGCCAGCCTGGTGGCGAAATTGTCGCAGCCGTCGAGCACGAGGTCCGCGCCCTCGAGCATGGCCGGGGCAGTCTCGGCGGTGATCCGACGGTCCGAGATCGCGACGTCGAGCTGGCCGTCGAAATTGCCGATCCAGCGCCGCGCGGCCACGGCCTTGCCATGGCCTATGTCGCGTTCGGTATAGATGGTCTGGCGCTGGAGATTGCTGCTATCGACGTCATCGTCGTCGACCAGCGTGAGCTTTCCTACGCCTGCGCCGGCGAGATATTGCAGGGCCGGCGAGCCGATTCCGCCAAGGCCGACCAGCACCACATGCGCGTTCGCCAGCCGGAACTGCCCCACGCCGCCGATTTCGGGCAGGACGATATGGCGGGCGAAGCGGTCGAGCCTGTCGGGATCAAGGGCCATGGCCGGGCCTTAGGCCGCTGTGGGCCGGTCTGTCGATAGGCTGTGGAACAGGCGTGCAGAATCACGCCAAGGCCTGTGCATGGCCCTGTGACGGGTCTTGCGGATTGCACGGGCAGGGCGGCCTGGCAGGCGGTGGAATCCCTGGGGAATCCACCGCCCTTCCCCCGGGGTTAACTTTCCAGCTGCCGCAACAGGCTGCGTACGTCGCCATCCATGTCGGCGTCGCGCTTGCGCAGGTCCTCGATCAGGCGAACCGCATGGATCACGGTCGAATGATCGCGCCCGCCGAACTTGCGCCCGATCTCGGGATAGCTCCGCGGGGTCAGCACCTTGGCGAGATACATCGCCACCTGCCGCGGACGCACCACGGCGCGGGCACGGCGCTTGCTCGACATTTCCGAACGGTCGACCCGGTAGAACTGACATACGGTGCGCTGGATCTCGTCGATCGTGATCCGCTTGCGGTTGGCCGAGAGGATATCGGTCAGCTGGTCTTCGGCCAGCGCGAGCGACACTTCCTGCCCGGTCAGCTGCGCATAGGCGATCAGCTTGTTGAGGCCGCCCACCAGCTCGCGGACATTGCGGGTGATCGTCCGCGCAAGGAAGTCGATCACGTCGTCGGGCACCGCCAGCGGAGCGAACTTGGTCAGCTTGCTTTCGAGGATCGAGCGGCGCAGCTCGATGTCGGCCGGCTGGATGTCGGCCACCAGCCCCATCGACAGCCGGCTGAGCAGCCGCGGCTCGACTCCGTCGAGCGCCTGCGGCGCGCGGTCGGCGGCGAAGACCAGCCGTTTGCCTTCGGCCAGCAACGCGTCGATCGTGTAGAGCAGTTCCTCCTGCGCGCTGGCCTTGCCGATGATGAACTGGAGGTCGTCCACCAGCAGCAGGTCGAAGCCGCGCAGTCGAGCCTTGAACTCCATCATCTCGTTCTGGCGCAGCGCCTGGACGAATTCGATCATGAAGCGCTCGGCCGAGCAGTAGAAGATCCGCGCGCGCGGATGCGCCTGGAGATAGGCATGGCCGATCGCGTGCAGCAGGTGCGTCTTGCCCTGTCCGGTTCCGGCCTTGAGGTAGAGCGGCGAGAACTGCGGCACTTCCACCTTGGCCATGCGTTCGGCTGCGTTGAAGGCCAGCACATTGGCCGTGCCGGTCACGAAGGCAGCGAAGGTCAGCGAGGGATCGAGGCCGATCGAGGAGGTGAACCCCTGCGAGCCGATCGAGGCGGCGGCCATGGCGCTCGCCGAAATGTCGCCGTCGTTCGCCGCCAGTCCGAAGCCCGACTGCCCGCCGAGCGGGATGTCGGCCATCTGGCGCCGGCCCGGATGAACCGAAATTTCGACATTGCGCACTTCGCCGCGCGCAATTTTCCATGCCAGCGAGAGCCGGTCCGCGAACCGGTCGCGGACCCAATTGGCGGCAAATTCGGTAGGCAGGTACAGCTTGAGCGTGCCCTCGTCCTTCTCGAAATTGCCGAGCTGGATCGGCTTGATCCATTGGCTGTGCAGCTGGTGCCCGAGATCCTTCCTCAGTCCCTGGCTGATGTCCGCCCAATCGGCCGCCAGATCGAGTGCTTCCTGGTCCTCTGTCGCGTCTTCGCTCATTGCCCGCCGCCTGGCTGATGCAGCACGGTCGGTGTGTGGTCCCATCCTGATCATCTTATACTGCGTCCCGCCCCAATCCATAGATTCACCATAGCGACCCGAGACAGCCGTCAAGCCGCCGCACAAAACTCCCCCCACGGCCGAATCGCGGTGGACCCGAACCCCAAGAAGCTGTCTCTGGTCAGTGAAGCTCCAGGCCGACCGCCCGAAGCAGAGGTCTGTTAGAACGCACCCTGACGGACAGGGCAAGGGAGGACGGTGTAAAAAAACTTAAATAATGGACCTTGACAGGTCGGGCCACGCGGAACTGCATTCAAGACACTGATTTTCAAAAGGAAACTTGTCAAGGCCTTGCGAATCGCGGAGTTTCCTAGAGTCGTTTCAATTGATCAAGGTTACCCTTCGCGGACGCAAAAAAGGCCGGTGCGTGACGCACCGGCCTTGTTCCGATTTCGTTCCGATTGTTGCGGTAGGCTTTCGACGAATCGACGCCGACTCGACGCGAATCAGAGAGAAGCGACGCGCTTCGAAAGGCGCGACATCTTGCGCGCTGCCGTGTTCTTGTGGAGCACGCCGCGGGCAACGCCGCGGGCGATTTCCGGCTGCGCGGCCTTGAGTGCGTCGGCAGCTGCGGTCTTGTCGCCACCGGCGATCGCGGTTTCGACCTTCTTCACGAAGTTGCGGATGCGGCTCATGCGCGAAGTATTGATCTCGGCGCGCCGGTCGTTGCGGCGGATGCGCTTACGGGCTTGCGGCGTATTGGCCATGTTCGTCCTCATTCGGGCTGCGCGGACAAGCGCAGCGCTTTGTCTCAAGAATCTGCTGCAAATGCGCGGGATTCGGCAGAGCCGCTCCGCGGGAAGCGCGCCCCTTAGCGAGGCATGGCCGAATCGTCAACCGTTTCGGGCAAGGTCGGCCGGGTGCCGGCGGGCGCTAGCTCTGGCATTGCGGGCAATGCCAGGTCGAGCGGCCACCCTGGGCAAAGCGCCGGATCGGAGTCGCGCAGGCATGGCAGCCGAGCCCCTCGCGATCGTAGACGTCGAAGCGTTTGGAGAAATAGCCGAGCTGGCCATCGGGGTGGAGATAGTCGCGCAGGGTTGATCCGCCGGCCGCAATCGCTTCCTCGAGCACGTCGCGAATGGCCGCGACCAGACGTGCGAGCCGCGCGCGGGAGACCGAGCCCCCGGCCCGACGCGGGTTGATTCCTGCGCGGAACAGCGCCTCGCAGACATAGATATTGCCAAGCCCCGCGATGATTGCCTGATCGAGCAAGAGCAGTTTGATCGCCTGCCTGCGATCTTTCAGTGCCTCGCGGAGATGATCGGGGGTCAGGTCCGCCCCGAGCGGTTCGGGACCCATGGCGGCGAAGGTCGGCCATTCCGCCAGCCCGGCGGAATCGACCAGGTCGACCGAGCCGAAACGGCGGGCGTCGTTGAGCGCAAAGCGGTGATCCGCGGTTTCGAGCACGAGGTGGTCGTGTTTCTCGATCGCATCGGGGTCGATCCGCCAGCGCCCGCTCATGCCGAGGTGGAAGACCATGGTCCGTGCGCGGTCGGTATGGATGAGGCCGTATTTGGCGCGGCGCCCGAGCGTGGTCACGCCGGCCCCGGTCAGCGACTGGACCAGATCGACCGGGAACGGCCGGCGCAAATCGGGCCGGTTGAGCACGACGCGCTCGATTTTCGCTCCTTCGAGGAAGCGGGCGAGTCCGCGGACGGTCGTTTCTACCTCTGGCAATTCGGGCATCGCGGCTCGGTAGCCCGGCGCGAAGCTCCTGTCACCACGCCGCGCTCGCCAAGCGGCGGAGACCGCGCTAGTGGCGGCGCCATGCCCGACCGCAAAGCCCAGACCCGCGCCCTGCTCATGCTTGGACTGGTCATGGTCTTCTGGGCCGGCAATTCGATTGTCGGGCGCGCGGTGCGTTTCGACGTCCCGCCTTTCACGCTGGCCTTCCTGCGCTGGAGCGGGGCGCTGCTGGTCGTGCTGCCCTTCGCCTTGCCCTCGCTGCGGCAAGACTGGCCCGCGATCCGCAAGGGCTGGCCCTGGCTGCTGGTGCTCGGACTGCTCGGGGTCGGGGCCTTCAACGCGCTGCTCTATACCGGGCTGCGCTACACCACTGCCACCAACGCACTGCTGCTGCAGGCGGGCATACCGGCGCTGGTGGTGCTGCTCGACCGGCTGTTTTTCGGCGTGCGCGCGGGCCGCTGGCAGCTGCTCGGCGTGCTGCTGTCGACCCTTGGCGTGGTCGCGATCGTCTTCGAAGGCGATGCCATGGCCGCGCTGCGGCTCCACTTCGGGCAAGGCGACCTGCTGGTGCTGGCCAGCGTGGGCGTGTGGTCCTTCTATACCGTCTTCCTGCGCAAGCGACCGGCGATTGCTCCGGTCAGTTTCATCGCCGCCACCTTCGCCATCGGTGTGTGCGCCATGGCCCCGCTGGCGGTGCTGGAATGGCAGGGCGGAGAAGTGGTGCGCTGGACCCCGCTGGCCCTGGGTTCCATCCTCTATGTCGCGCTGCTGCCCTCGCTTGCGGCCTATATCATGTTCAATTCGGCCACCGCCACGCTCGGTCCGGCCCGCGCCGGGCAGGCGATCACGCTGATGCCGCTGTTCGGCGCGCTGCTCTCGGCCCTGCTGCTGGGCGAGCGGCTCCATGGCTACCATTTCGCCGGCATGGCGATGATCCTCGCCGGGATCGCGGCCTCCATGCTCCAGACACGCAGGAAACAGGTGCTGGCGCCCATGCCGCCGCGCCGCTAGAGGAACTGCCATGAGCGAGACCGTGTCCTTCGGCTACGAAGAAGTGAGCCCCGAGGAGAAGACCGAGCGCGTGGGCGCGGTCTTCTCCAATGTCGCGAAGAAATACGACATCATGAACGATGCCATGTCGGGCGGGATGCACCGGCTGTGGAAGGACCAGTTCGTGCGGCGGGTGAAGCCGCAGCCGGGCGAGGAGATCCTCGACATGGCCGGCGGCACGGGCGACATCGCCTTCCGCATGGAGGCGCGCGGCGCGCGGGTGACCGTCTCCGACATCAACCAGGACATGCTCGATGTCGGGATCGAACGCGCCATGGAACGCGGGATCGATACGCTGGTGTGGAGCCGCCAGAACGCCGAGGAACTCAGCTTCGAGGACCGGAGCTTCGACGCCTATACGATTGCCTTCGGGATCCGCAACGTGACCGACAAGGCGAAGGCCCTGCGGGAGGCGCACCGCGTGCTGAAATACGGCGGACGCTTCTTCTGCCTCGAATTCTCGACCACCACCTGGCCGGGGTTCAAGGAAGCCTACGATCTCTATTCGCACCGGCTGGTGCCGCAGATCGGCAAGGCGATCGCCGGCGACGCGGACAGCTATCGCTACCTGATCGAAAGCATCCGCCGCCATCCGGCCATGCCCGAATTCGAGGCGATGATCCGTGAGGCCGGCTTTGGGCGGACGAGGGTCGAACCCATCCTGGGCGGGCTGGTCGCGATCCATTCCGGCTGGAAGATCTAGACCGGCCGTGGCCCGACCGATCACGCATATTCGGAGGCTCCTGACGTGGGGCCGGACGCTGGCGAAGCACGGCGCGCTGATGGGGATCGAACGCGACCGCAATGCGCCGGCGCCCGTCCGGCGATTGGCGAAGATCGCCCGCTTCGGGACTTTTCCTCCGGCGGTGCCCGACTACGCCAGCGCCTTCCAGGCGATCGGCCCGGCCGCGATCAAGCTCGGCCAGTCCCTCGCCACCAGGCCCGACCTTGTCGGCGAGGAGGCCGCGCACAACCTCCTCACGCTGCAGGACAGCCTGCCGCCCGTGCCCTTCGCGGCGATCCGGGCCGAGATAGAAGGCAGTTTCGGCTGTCCGCTCGAGGTGCTCTTCGCCGAGGTCGATGTACGTCCGGTCGGAGCTGCCTCGATCGCGCAGGTCCATCGCGGGCGGACGACCGACGGCCGCGAGGTTGCGATCAAGGTGCTGCGCCCGGGCATCCGCGAGCGCTTCGCGCGCGATATCGACACCTATGAATGGGCCGCCGCCCATCTCGAGGCGCTCGGCGGCGAGGCGGCGCGGCTGCGGCCGCGGCTGACCATTGCCAATTTCAAGCGCTGGACCAATCGCGAGCTCGACCTGCGGCGAGAAGCGGCCTCGGCCAGCGAACTCGCCGAGATCATGCACGCCTATCCCGGCTACCGGATTCCGGAGATCGACTGGGACCGCACCAATGGCCGGGTGCTGACGATCGAATGGATCGACGGGATCAAGATCAGCGATAGCGAGGCGCTGAGGGCGGCCGGGCACGACCTGCCCGAGCTGGCGCAGCGGCTGGTGCTGGCCTTCCTCACCCAGGCGATCAGCGCCGGTAATTTCCATGCCGACATGCACCAGGGAAACCTGTTCGTGGAGCCCGACGGGACGATCGTGGCGATCGATTTCGGGATCATGGGAAGGATCGACCGGCGCGCACGGCAATGGCTCGCGGAAATCCTCTACGGCCTGACCACGGGCGACTACATGCGCGTGGCCGAAATCCATTTCGAGGCGCAATACGTCCCGAGCTATCACAACGTTCATGAATTCGCGACCGCGCTGCGCGCGGTGGGCGAGCCGATGCGCGGCAAGCCGGTGAGCGAGCTCTCGGTCGGCCAGATGCTCGACGGGCTCTTCGCGATCACCCGCGATTTCGACATGCAGACCCAGCCGCACCTGCTGCTGCTGCAGAAGACCATGGTAATGGTCGAGGGGATCGCCACCCAGCTCAACCCGCAGATCAACATGTGGGACGTCGCCGCGCCCTTCGTGAAGAGCTGGATTCGCGACGAGCTCGGGCCCGAGGCCGCGCTGGCCGACCGTATCCGCGAGGATGTCGGCACGCTGCTACGCCTGCCCGGCCTGGTCCGACGGCTCGAGGAGCAGTTCCCGCCCAAGGGCGGCGCGCCCGAACCGCCGCCGCTGCCCGAGGTCCCGCTGATGTTGGAGCGCAAGGCGCGCGCAAGCCGCGGCTGGGGCGGCTACCTCCTGGCCGCGCTGGCCGGCGGCGGCGCGATCTGGGGCGCGAACGCGCTGGGCTGGCTCTAGTCCGCGATTTCCTCGATCCGGTGGTGCAGCAGCATGCGGTTGCCCGCCACGCAGAGCGCCACTGTCACAGCCTCGATCAGCATGGGTTGCCAGAAGCCGGGCGTTGCCCCTTCGGCGATCACGTTGATCAGCCTTCCGAGGAAGGCGATCCCGAACAAGGCCGCGGGGACCAGCAGCAAATCGCCCTGGCGGCGCCAGGCGCCCCAGAACATGCACACGCCCGAAAGCAGGAAGAAGGCGGTCATGTCCGCGCGCAGGGTGGACAGGCCCGGCACCCCGTCGGCAACCAGGCCGAAGCCCGTCGCCGCGCTGCCCGGCTGGTAGAGGAAGTTGAGCCCCATCACCGCATAGATCAGCCCGCCGACGAACAGCAGGGCAGTCAGTACGAAACGCATGTCACTCTCTCCTCTCGCTCCATTTCCCCGGCTCATGCCATGCAGCAATGGATCGGGATTGGCAAAGCCTCGCTTCGCGCTCTAGGCTGAGCGGGTAAACTTCCAGCAGGCATTGGCATGGCGCAAAAACCCAGGATTCTCCTGATCATCGGCGGCGGGATCGCGGCCTACAAGAGCTGCGAGCTGGTACGGCTGATTCGCAAGCGCGGCGGCGAGGTGACCTGCGTGCTGACCGAGGGCGGGGCGCAGTTCGTCACCGCCATGAGCCTGGCTGCCCTGTCGGAGAACCCAGTCTACACCACGCTGTGGGACCTCAAGAACGAGGCCGAGATCGGCCATATCCAGCTCAGCCGCGAGGCCGACCTCGTGGTGGTCTGCCCGGCTACCGCCGATTTGCTGGCCAAGATGGCGGCCGGGATCGCGGACAATCTCGCCACCACGCTGATCCTCGCCACCGACAAGCCCGTGCTGGCGGTCCCGGCGATGAACGTGAAGATGTGGCAGCACGAGGCCACCCGGCGCAACCTCGCCTGGCTGCGCGAGGCCGGGGTGCATGTGATGGAGCCCGACGAAGGGCCGATGGCCTGCGGCGAATTCGGCCCCGGCCGCCTGCCTGAACCCGAATCCGTCTGGCTCGAGATCGCCGATCTGCTCGGCCTCGACCCGGGCGAGGCGGGCGCAGCCGAGATCGAGGCCTTCCTCGCAGCGCAGGAAGAGGCCGAAGACACCATGGAAGCCATCGGGGGAATGGCGGACCCGCTCGCCGGGCAGCCCGATTTCGAGACCGACCCCGCGCACCGCCCGCTGTTCGGCAAGCATGTGCTGGTCACGGCGGGGCCGACCTACGAGCCGATCGATCCGGTTCGCTTCATCGGCAACCGTTCGTCAGGCAAGCAGGGTTTCGCGATTGCCGAGGCGGCTGCGGCAGCCGGTGCAAGGGTGACTCTGGTGGCCGGGCCGGTGGCACTGGCGACCCCGCCGGGGGTCGAGCGGATCGATGTCGAGAGCGCGCGCGAAATGGCCGAGGCGGTCGCCGGTGCGTTGCCCGCCGATGCCGCGGTCATGGTCGCCGCCGTGGCCGACTGGCGCAGCAAGGAGGTGGCCGAACAGAAGATCAAGAAGCGCGGCAGCGCCCCGCCCATGCTCCAGCTCTCGGAGAATCCCGACATTCTCGCGGGGCTGTCGGGCAACCCCCGCCGTCCGCGCCTGCTGGTGGGCTTCGCGGCCGAGACCGAGAACGTGGTCGAGAACGCCAGGAAGAAGCGCGAAGCCAAGGGCGCCGACTGGATCGTCGCCAACGACGTGTCGGGCCCGACTGGGGAAAGCGTGATGGGCGGCGGCGACAACACGGTCCATATCGTGCATCGCGAAGGCGTCGAAAGCTGGGACCGCATGCCGAAGGGCGACGTGGCCCGCAAGCTGGTGGAGCGGATTGCCGATGCCCTCAATTCCTGATGTCCCCGTGCGAATCAAGCGCCTGCCGCATGGCGCAGGACTCGAACTGCCGCACTATGCCACTTCCGGCGCTGCCGGGATGGACGTGCTCGCAGCCGAGGATGTGGTGCTCGAACCCGGCATGCGCCATCCTGTAGCAACCGGCCTCGCCATGGCGATTCCCGAAGGCTACGAGATCCAGGTCCGTCCGCGCTCGGGCCTCGCGCTCAAGCATGGCGTCTCCGTGCCCAACACGCCCGGCACGATCGATTCCGACTACCGCGGCGAACTCAAGGTCATCATGATCAATTTTTCGGATGTCCCCTTCGCGATCCATCGCGGGGACCGGGTGGCGCAGCTGGTGTTGGCCCCGGTCACCCGCGCGGCCTGGGCGGAAGTGGCAGAACTCGACGAGACCGCACGCGGAGAAGGCGGGTTCGGTTCGACCGGCGGCGCACGCAACCTTTGACATTGCCGCCTTGACCGGCGCGCTGCAGCGATCTTATCCAACCGTACAAACCACGGGGAGATGATCATGCCCTCACGCCGCCGGAGCACGCATCTGCTCGCCTTGCTCGGCGCCCTTGCGGCACCCGCAGCGGCGCAGCCGGCGCCCGCAAATGGCGAGTCCCCCGCGACCTGCGCGCCCCAGGGCATGTTCACTGCCCCGCCGGCTTACCAGACAGTCGAGACCCTGCCCGACCACCGAGTCACCTTCCGTATCTGTGCACCCGAGGCGCAGGAGGTACGCGTGACCAGTTCGGACATCGCCGATGTCATCCCGATAGGCTTCCCGCCCGGCCAGCCTTACGGCCTTGCCATGACGAAGGACGAGACCGGCCTGTGGAGCGTGACCACCGCCACGCCGGTTCCGGCCGACAATTATCGCTTCGCCTTCCGCGTCGACGGCGTGAAGCTGCCCGATCCGATGGGCACGACCTATTCGGAGGAACGCGTCGGGACCAATTCGACTTTCGAGGTGGCAGGGCCAGAGGGCGCCTTCCAGTCCTACGATCCCGCGGTACCGCACGGGGTGGTGAGCGAGATCGAATACTGGTCCTCGACGCTCGGGGCGAGGCGCCGCGCGCATGTCTACACCCCGCCGGGCTACATGAAGGGCGATGCCTCCTATCCCGTGCTCTATCTCGTCCATGGCGCGGGCGACAGCGACGACAGCTGGACCAGCGTCGGCCATGCCCACTACATCCTCGACAACCTCATCGCGCAGGGCAAGGCTCGGCCGATGATCGTGGTTATGCCCTTCGGTCACACGCCGGTGCGGCCGGGCGAGAACATGCTCGCCAATGACGATTTCGGCGGCGATCTGATCGAGGACCTGATCCCGCATGTCGAAGCCGGTTTCCGGACCCTGAATTCGCCGGATTCGCGCGCCATGGCCGGGCTCTCGATGGGCGGGGCGCATACGATCCGGTTCGGCCTGACCAATCCGGACCTGTTTCATTACATCGGGATATTCTCGATGGGGCTCGGCCTGGGCGGCAATGCCGACCAGATCGCGCAATATGAGGCCGCCCACGAGGCTGCGCTCAGACGCAGCGCGGCCGAACTCGAACTGCTCTATTATGCCATGGGGACAGAGGACTTCCTCTACGGCACGGTCGCGCCGACGCGCGGCATCTTCGACAAATACGGGATCGATCACGTCTATAACGAGAGCGGCGGCGGCCACACCTGGATCAACTGGCGCCGTTACCTTGCCGATTTCGCGCCGCGCCTGTTCCGCTAGAGGGGCGAGGCGGGATTGACCCGCCGTCACAGGCACGGATATGATGCCGGCTGTCCAGCGAACCCGAGGGTTGATGCAAGAGATTGTCCTGAGCTGAACGCAGCCTCCCGCCGCTGATCGCGGGAGGCTTCGTCGCGCGCGCCGTCCTCTTCCAGGCCGGCGTCCTGCGCGTGGCATCCTTCCCAGCGGACAGGACATTCCCGTGAACATTTCAAAATACGAACAGCGCGTGCTGCACGCGCTGGCGCAGGGCGGCTGCATCCGGCATGTCCGCGCCGCGGATGGCAAGATCGCCGCGGTTGACTGCTTCAACCGCGATGGCTTGCGGCTGGCCGACTGCAGCCTGCCGGTCTTTGCCCGGCTAAGGCGCAGGGGCCTCATCCGGAGTCAGGGCGGCATGCCCTACCGGATCACGCGACGCGGGCTCGCCGCTGTCCGGGCCCAGCTCGACAACCGCTGAAACGCGAAACGCCGGACCCCGCTCGGAGGTCCGGCGTTTCCACTGGCGCCGAACGGGTGCCCTAATTCTTCTCGGGCGCGATGGTGATGCGAACCGTCTCGCCCGAATTGCCGGGGAAGTCGGTGAACATGGCTTCGACCAGGTTGGGCACGAGATATTGCAGCCGGTTGGCGGTCGAGAGCGCCTGCGCCTTGCCTTCGAACAGGCGTTCGCCGTCCGCCGCGCGGTCGATCTTGATGTCGATGCCGCTGGTATAGACGGTGTAGCTGTCGACTCCGCCGTCGAACCAGGGATCGTAGAAGCCGAAGCCCCACAGGCGCGAGCGGTAATAGGGGCTGCGATAGCTGTACCAGGGCGAGAAATAGGGATCGCGGTAGAAGCCGGAGGAGCGCACGCGCTCGCGGCCGTTGTCGACCCCGTAATCGAAGCGCACCAGCAGGCTCGCCTGCTCGGGCGAGGCTTCGCGATAGCCGAGCGCCGCCATCTTCTCGGCGACAAGCTTTGCATAAAGCGAGAATTCGAGCCCGCCGGCGAGTTCCGGATCGTCGGCCAGCACCGCAAAGGACTGTCCTTCGGGTGCCGGAAGCTGGCTCTGGAAGCGGGAGACGTCCGCCTGGAAATTGCTCGCGCAGGCGGCCAGCGCGGCCATCAGCAAGCCCATTGCGGCGATCCGCAGGCCGCGCCCCATTCGTGAAATCTGTTCGGTCATATCGGCCTCTCGATTGGCGCCAACCGACCTGTCCGGCGCAAGCATGCACGCCGGATAGGCCGCCATCCTGACACTAGCCTGCCCGAAGCCGGCTTAATAGTGTTTGAATATCAGTCCCTGGCGCGGACCAGCCCGAGCGCTTCATAGGCGGCGTCGAGCGTCGGCCCGGCGTGCTGGCGCGCGCGCCAGGCGCCCTTGGCGAGGATTGCGTCGAGCGCTTCGCGGTCCTGCTTGAGCTCGACGAAACGCTGCGAGATCGGGGCGAGGGCTTCGACCATCAACTCGCCCAGCGCCGGCTTGAATCCGCCGAAGCCCTGGCCGCCGAATTCGGCCAGCACTCCATCCACATTCGCGCCCGAAAGCGCGGCATAGATCGAGACGAGGTTGAGTGCCTCGGGACGGCCGGCGAGCCCGGCGGCTTCGGAGGGCAGCGGTTCGGGATCGGTCTTGGCCTTCTTGACCTTCTTCATCACCGTATCGGCATCGTCGGCGAGGTTGATCCGGCTCATGTCCGAGGGATCCGACTTGCTCATCTTGGCCGTGCCGTCGCGCAGGCTCATGATCCGTGCGGCCTCGGGCGGGGTGATCGGTTCGGGCAGGGTGAAGACCGGGGCATCCTCGCTCGCGAAGTCGTTGTTGAATTTCTGCGCGATATCGCGCGCCAGTTCGAGATGCTGCTTCTGGTCTTCGCCCACCGGGACATGCGTCGCCTGGTAGAGCAGCACGTCGGCCGCCTGCAGCACCGGATAGGTGAACAGCGCGACGCTGGCGCCCTCGCGGTTCTTGCCCGACTTGTCCTTGAACTGGGTCATGCGGTTGAGCCAGCCCATCCGCGCGGTGCCGTTGAGCAGCCATTGCAGCTCGGCATGGGCCGGCACCTGCGCCTGGTTGAACAGCACCGAACGGTCGGGGTCGATCCCGCAGGCGACCAGCGCCGCGACCATTTCCAGCGTCGCCGAATGCAGTTCCTTCGGATCGTGCTGCATCGAGATCGCATGAAGGTCGGCGAGGAAGAACAGGCATTCGCTGCCCTCTTCCATCGCATCCTGCATGCGCACCCAGTTGCGGATCGCGCCCAGGTAATTGCCGAGATGGAGGCTGCCTGTGGGCTGGATACCGGAAACGACGCGCATGGGGAAATCAGGCCTTCTTCTTGGTCAGTGCGGCCACCCGCTGCCGGTCGATCGCGCCGACGAGGAAGGCCATGCCGAAATAGACGATGGCGGCGCACAGCACGAGCACCGCCAGGGCGAACAGCCGCGCGAGGAGCCCGGCCGAATAATAGTCTGTAAGCAGGTCGCTCGCCTGCCACAAGGCTGCACCCATGGCCGCGGCGGCGATCAACTGGCGGGCAATGCGGCCCAGCAGGCGCCAGTTGCCGCGGTAATGCCCGCGTGCGACGAGCACGGCATAGAGGATCGCCGCGTTCAGCCAGGCTCCCAGCGCGCTGGCGCCGGCGACACCGAGCACCCCGAAGCGTTCGAGGAACAGCACATTGCACAGGATGAAGACGGCCAGCGCGGCAAAGGCGGCATAGACCGGCGTGCGCGTGTCCGAGCGGGCGTAGAAATTGGGTACCAGCACTTTCACCAGCACATAGGCTGGCAGGCCCATGACCAGCGCGGTCAGCACCTGGCCGGTCGCGGCGGCATCGGCGAGGTCGAAGCGCCCGCCCTGGAAGATCATGGTCACGAAGGGGATGCCGCAGATCGCCAGCGCCACGGTTGCCGGCAGCGTCAGCAGCATGCCGAGCTCGATCGCATCGGACTGGACGCGCGCGGCGCCCTCGTGGTTGTCGCTGCCGACGAAGCGCGACAGCGTGGGCAGGATCGCGGTCGAGAGCGCGATGCCGATGATCCCCAGCGGGAGCTGATTGAGCCGGTCGGCGTAATTCATCCAGCTGACCGCGCTGCCTTCGAGCTGGTTGAGGAAATAGACCTGCACCAGCGTGTTGATCTGGTAGGCCCCGCCACCGATCGCTGCGGGCAGGGCAATGATCCCGAGCCGCCGGACCTCCGGCGTGAGGCGCGGGAGCCGGAAACGCGGGCGGAAGCCGGCCTTGCGCGCCCAGTACCACAGCCAGCCCAGCTGCAACACGCCCGCCGCGGGCACCGCCCAGGCGATCGCATAACCGATCTCCTCCACTGCGGCATCGGAGGCAAACAGCGCTTCCGCCGCCAGCAAGGCGGCGATCAGGACTAGGTTGAGAATGACCGGAAAGCTTGCGCCCGGGGCGAAGCGCGAGACCGAATTGAGCATGCCGGTGAGCAGAGTCACGAGGCTGATCAGCAGGATATAGGGAAACATGATCCGCGCGAAGCTGACCGAATAGGCGAATTCGGCGGCATCGACCGGCTTGTCCGCCAGCAGCCAGATCACGCCCGGCATGGCGATCTCGAGCAGCGCCGTCAGCACGACCAGCACCGGCAGGAAGACCGAGAGCACGTCGTCACTGAAGCTGCGCGCAGCCTCGATCCCGCCCTCGCCGTGCAGGCGCTTGGAGAACATTGGCACGAAGGCGGCCGAAAAGGCGCCTTCGGCAAAGAGGCGCCGGAAGACGTTGGGGATGATGAAGGCCTGGAACCAGGCGTCGGTGACCTCGTTCGCGCCGAGCACGCGAGCGAAGATCATCTCGCGCGCCATGCCGAGCACGCGGCTGACCATGGTCAGCCCGCCGATGGTCCCGACGTGCTTGAGGAGGCTCATCGAAGGACCTCCGCGGTCAGGGCTGGATCAGCCTTCGCCACCCGGCGCGGGAGCCTCGGCCTGGGCGGCCGCGTCCTGCGCCTGCTTGGCCTGCAGCTGCTGGAGATACATGCCCTGGAAGTCGATCGGGTCGAGCATCAGCGGGGCGAAACCGGCGTCGCGCGTGGCATCGGCAATGATCCGGCGGGCGAAGGGGAACAGAATGTTCGGCGCGCCGGCATAGAGGAAGGCGTGCTGCTGCTCATCGGGCAGGTTGCGCATGCCGATGAGGCCGCAATAGGACAGTTCGACGATATAGACCGTGCCCTGCTGGGTCTTGGCCGTGGCGCTGACCTTGAGCTCGCACTCGTGCACTTCCTCGTTGATCTTGCGCGCGCCGATGTTGAACTGCACGTCGAGTTCCGGCTGGCCCTGCCACTGGAAGCTTTCGGGCGCCTTCGGGTTCTCGACCGAGAGGTCCTTCACATATTGCGAGATCACCCCCGCCACCGGGCGGTTGTCGGCGCCATTGGCGCCGGCCTGCGGGTTGAGATTGGTGAGGACGTCGCCTTCATCGGCCATGGCAGGAACCTTCTTGTCTGGGAAATGACTGTTCGGCGGCGCGCCTAGCATTGTGGTCCGCGCCCTGCAACGCCCCGGATCGTGGCATGGCTGCGCGCATGCGTGGCATTTTTGCGACTATGTCCCCCTTTGCCGCGTTGTCCATTTGTAAAAAGTGCCTATTTCAGGCACGATTGTATCTTTCCATGCGGGCGCCTGGCGGTTCCCGTGAAATTGCAGGTTCTTGCCGTGATAATTGAAATCGTCATCCTGGCCATGATCGCAGCCTTTCTCGGTCTGAGGCTCTATTCCGTGCTCGGCCGCCGCGCCGAGCACGAGGAAGAGCCGGTCCCGACCCGTTTCGACCAGCCGGAAGAGCAACGCGGCGGGGCGCCCGCCGTGCCCGTCGCCGCCATGCCGGCACGCCCGCGCGACATGGCCGGCTTTCCGCCCGCGATCGAACGCGGCCTGCGTGAGATCATCGGTGCGGATCGCCATTTCGACCTCGGCCTGTTCCTCGATGGCGCCAAGGGCGCCTATGGCATGGTGCTCGAGGCCTTCTGGCGCGGTGACCGCGAGGAATTGCGCGAATTGTGCGACGACGACGTCTATGCCGGTTTCGTCGCGGCGATCGACGCGCGCGAGGCCGCGGGCGAAACGCTTGCCAACAACCTGATCCGGATCGAGGAAGCCGTCATCCACGCCGCCGAGCTTGACGGCCGGACCGCGCGGATCACCGTGCGCTTCCAGGCGGACATCGCCGCGGTGACGCATGACCGTGATGGCCATGTCATCGCCGGCTCGCTCGACGATGCGATCGAGACCCACGACATCTGGACTTTCGAGCGTGCGGTGAATTCGCAAAGCCCGGCCTGGATCCTCAGCGAAACCGACGAAGGCTGACCGGCCGCAGGGAGGCATCCATGGCGCATCGTGCCTGGCGCTGCGCCGCGGCACTTCCCGCCCTGCTGCTGGCATCCTGCGGCGGGCTGGTCCCGCCTGCGGCGGCGCCGGCAGGCGGAGCTCCCGCAAACGCCCTGCTGGCCGGGATTGCCGCCGGGCCCGCGATTGCCTCGCTGCGCCTCGCGCCGCAGGACGCCGCACCGGCGCTGGCGAGCTTCGTCGAAAGCTGTCCGCAGCTGCTGGGGCGCGAGGACAGGAGCGGGCTCGCTCGTCCCGCCGATTGGGCAGCGGCCTGCCGCGAGGCGCCGGCCTGGCCCACCAGCGAGGCGCCGGCCTTTTTCGAACGCCATTTCGAGGCGGTCCGCATCGGCGACGGTTCGGCTTTCGCGACCGGCTATTTCGAGCCGGAGATTGCCGGTGTGCGCTTGCGGCAGCCGGGCTTCGACGTCCCCGTCTATGCGATGCCCGCAGGCCTTCTCCGTGCCTGGCCGCAGGATATGCCCGACAGCGAACGCAGCGGCCGCCCGCCGCTGGGCCGCTATGACGAAAGCGGGGCCTTCGTCCCCTATTACACCCGCGGCGAGATCGAGGACGGGGCGCTGGCGGGCCAGGCCGAAGTGATCGGCTGGGCCGCCGACGCGGTCGAGTTCTTCTTCCTCCAGATTCAGGGGTCGGGCCGGCTCAGGGCGCCTGACGGAAGCGTGATCCGGATCGGCTATGCCGGCCAGAACGGCCATGCCTATACCGGGATCGGCGGGGTCATGCGCGAGCGGGGACTGCTGGGCGAAGGACCCGGCCAGTACCCCGGCTCGATGCAGGGGATCATGCAGTACATCCGCGAACGGCCGGCCGAAGGGCGGGCCCTGATGCGAATGAACGAGAGCTGGGTCTTCTTTCGCGAACTGACCGGCGACGGACCGCTCGGGGCGCTCGGCGTGCCGGTCCGGGCGGAAAGCTCGGTCGCGGCCGATCCGGCCTTCGTCCCGCTCGGCGCGCCGGTCTTCCTCGCGCTCGACCGGCCGGAGGCAAGCGGATTGTGGATCGCGCAGGACACCGGCGGGGCGATCAAGGGCGCCAACCGCTTCGACACCTTCTGGGGCGCGGGCGAGCGGGCAAGGGATATTGCGGGCGGAATGAGCGGCCGCGGCGCGGCGCTGCTGTTCCTGCCACGCGGGACGCTCCTGCGCCACGGGGCCGAGTGATGCGCCCGCACGCGCCCCCGCGCGGATTGAGCGAGGAGGAGGCCGAGGCCTGGGCCCGCGTGGCGCGGACGGTTACCCCGCTCCACCGGCGAGTGCCTACGCCGCCGCAAACGCCCGAAGCGCCGGCTGCGGCTCCGCGCAAGCCGGAGACGCGGCGAGTCCCGGTATCACCGCCGGCCACCGCCCGGTCGCCGCGTCCGGTCGCGCGTCCGGCGCTGACCGATCACGGGCTCGATTCGCACTGGGATCGCCGCCTCGGCAAGGGCGCGGCCGAGCCCGACTTCACGCTTGACCTGCACGGGTACACACTCGAGTCCGCCCATCGCCGGCTCGATCAGGGCCTGGCCCAGGCCAGGGCCATGGGCGCGCGCATGGTGCTGCTGGTGACGGGCAAGCCGCGCCCCGCCGCGGCTGCCGACCGCGGCGAGCGCCGCGGCGCGATCCGTGCCCATATCCTCGACTGGCTGGCGGCCGGCCCGCATGAGGCTGACATCGCCGCGATTCGTCCGGCCCATCCACGGCATGGCGGCGCGGGAGCGCTTTACGTGGTGCTGCGGCGCAGGCGCTAGCCTCCGGGGCTCTGGCAGCGGGCGCGAAAAAGGCCACGGGGCATGGCGCCGCGTGGCCTTGTTTCAACCGGTTACCGGCCCTTGCAGGCCAGCACGGCCTTAGCCGTCAGAGATGCCGTCGTCATCCTCGTCCGAGACGATGATCAGGATGGTGCCGAGAGCAATCACGAAGCCCGCAGCAATGGCGAGGCCGCTGCCGACCGCCTTCTTGGCGTTCTTCTGCACCGAGGGGCTGGCGCGGTCGATCTTCGCGGCCGCCGGAACCACGTCATTGGCCCGCGTGCCGGCCGAAGCGGCGACGGGAACAACCATCAGACTGAGAGCCGAAAGGGCCCCAACGAGCTTACGCATTACTGACCTCCAATTGTCCTGTTTTGACGTGTCATGGATGCCTTAAAGGCAAGGATTTGTCAAATTCCATGCCGCACTGCAACATTCGATAACTGTTGCTTTTCCGCAACTTTCGGGCCGGTTTGCTGCGTTGCAGAGGGTTTTCGGGCGTTGTGTCCTGCGGCGCGGCACGCTGCGCAATGCCGCAGTATTGCGTCGTTTGGGCTTTCCGTCGGGAAAGAATATTGCCGAACCGAAAATTTTTCCGGTCTTGCGGATGTGGGGCGGGGGCTCCGCCTGGCGGAGCCCCCGCGGAATTGCCGGTCAGGCGGCCACGTTTTCCTTGGCTTCGGCCGGAGCCGGATTGCGGATCAGATAGTCGAAGGCGCTTAGCGCGGCCTTGGACCCTTCGCCCATGGCGATGATGATCTGCTTGTAGGGCACGGTGGTGCAGTCGCCGGCGGCAAACACGCCGGGCAGATTGGTCGCCGCATGGCTGTCGATCGCGATCTCGCCGAACCGGCTCAGTTCGAGGCCGCTGTCCTTGAGCCATTCGGTGTTGGGCACCAGGCCGATCTGGACGAAGACACCCTCGAGCTCGACCGTGTGTTCCATGCCGCTGCTGCGGTCCTTGTAGACCAGTCCGCTGACCCGTTCGCCATCGCCGAGGATCTCGGTGGTCTGGGCCGAGACAAGGATCTCGACATTGGCCATCGAGCGCAGCTTCTTCTGCAGCACCTCGTCGGCGCGCAGCTGGCCGTCGAATTCGACCAGCGTGACATGGCCGACGATGCCGGCCAGGTCGATCGCCGCTTCGACGCCGCTGTTGCCGCCGCCGATAACGGCCACGCGCTTGCCCTTGAACAGCGGGCCGTCGCAATGCGGGCAATAGGCCACGCCGCGGTTGCGGTATTCGAATTCGCCCGGCACGCCGAGATTGCGCCAGCGGGCGCCGGTCGAAAGGATCACCGAGCGGGCCCTGAGCGAGGCGCCGTTCTCGAGCACGATTTCGTGATAGCCCCCGGCTTCGCTGGCGGGGACTAGCTTCTGAGCCTGCTGCAGGTTCATGACGTCGATGTCGTATTCGCCGACATGCGCCTCGAGCTGGGCAGCGAGCTTGGGGCCCTCGGTATAGGGCACGGAAATGAAGTTCTCGATCCCCATGGTGTCGAGCACCTGGCCGCCGAAGCGTTCCGCGGCGATCCCTGTCGCAAAGCCCTTGCGCGCGGTATAGACCGCCGCCGCGGCCCCGGCCGGGCCGCCACCGATGACGAGCACTTCGAAGGGCTCCTTGCCGGCGATCTTGGCTGCTGCCCGGGCGCCGGCGCCGCTGTCGAGCTTGGCGATGATTTCCTCGACGCCCATCTTGCCCGAGGCGAACATCTCGCCATTGAGGAAGGTGGCCGGCACGGCGAGGACGTTGCGGCTTTCCACTTCCTCGGGGAAGGTGCCGCCTTCGACCAGCGTCGCGCTGATGCGCGGATTGGTCAGTGCCATCAGCGTCAGCGCCTGCACCACGTCGGGGCAATTGTGGCAGGAAAGCGAGAAATACATCTCGAAATCGTAATCGCCCTCGAGCGCGGCGATCTGGTCGAGCACTTCCTGTTCGACCTTGGGCGGGTGGCCCCCGGCCCACAGCAGCGCGAGCACCAGCGAGGTGAATTCATGCCCGAGCGGGAGGCCGGCGAAGCGGACCTGGCGCGCGGGATCGGAGGCGCGGACGATCGCGAAGCTGGGCTTGCGCGCGTCGCTTCCGTCGAAGCGGGCGGTGACCTTGTCCGACAGCGCGGCGATCTCTTCGAGAAGCTGCCGCGTATCGGCCGAGCGCTTGTCGTCGCCGAGCGAGGCGACGAGCTCAATCGGCTCGCGCAGCATGGCGAGATATTGTGTGAGCTGTTGCGTCAGTGTGGCGTCGAGCATGGGCTTGGTCCTTGGCTGGAATTGGCGTGTCTACGAAAACGGCCCGGGGCGAAGGTTGCGCCCCGGGCCGGTTCTGGGCCCCCGAAGGGGCTCGGTCAGGGATGGCTTAGATCTTGCCGACGAGGTCGAGCGAGGGAACCAGCGTTTCTTCGCCTTCTTCCCACTTGGCCGGGCAGACCTGGCCGGGGTTGTTGCGGACGTACTGGGCGGCCTTGACCTTGCGGACGAGTTCGAACGCGTTGCGGCCGACGCCTTCGCAGGTGATTTCCATGACCTGGATCACGCCGTCGGGATCGACCAGGAAGGTCGCACGGTCGGACAGGCCCATTTCCTCGCGCAGCACGCCGAAATTGTTCGAGATCGTGTGCAGCTGGTCGCCGAGCATCGGGAACTGGATCTTGCCGATCGCCGGCGAGCTGTCATGCCAGGCCTTGTGGCTGAAGTGGGTGTCGGTCGACACGGCATAGACTTCGACGCCCATGCCCTGCAGCGTTTCGTACTGGTCGGCCATGTCTTCGAGTTCGGTCGGGCAGACGAAGGTGAAATCGGCGGGGTAGAAGAAGAAGATCGCCCACTTGCCCTTCACGTCTTCGTCGGTGACCGGGAAGAAGTCCTTGCCGGCCTGGAAGGCGGTGGCCTTGAACGGCTTGATCGTGCTGCCGATGATACCCATTAACTAGTCTCCATTGTTGCTATGCACCATGCGTGTTGCAGATGCGAAGTGAACCGCTTGAGGGCGAAATAGGGTTGCGCCTGCGCAAACGAAAGCGACAAAAGCCGATTAGTTTGATTGAATAAATCAATCAGCCTGTTTCAATCGATTGAAACGATAAGTTATCCACGCCTAAACAGCCGTTTAGACGGGCGCAAGCCTGCTGCCATTGCGAAATGTCAAAGGAATCAGCCGATCTGGGCCCGGTGGAGCAGTTTCTGGTCGGCCAGCACCAGCGCCATCATTGCCTCGACCACCGGCACGCCGCGGATGCCGACACAGGGATCGTGCCGCCCCTTGGTGACGAGATCGGTTGCCTCGCCGTCCCTGGTGACGGTCTGGCGCGGGATCAGGATCGAGCTGGTCGGCTTGAAGGCCACGCGGACCACGAGGGGCTGGCCGGTGGAAATGCCGCCGGCGATCCCCCCGGCATGGTTGGCGAGGAATTCGGGATCGCCGCCCAGCCCGGGGCGCATCTCGTCGGCATTCTCCTCGCCGCGCAGGCGGGCGGAGCCGAAGCCTTCGCCGATCTCGACCCCCTTGGCGGCGTTGATCCCCATCATCGCGCCGGCGAGTTCGGCGTCGAGCTTGGCATAGAGCGGGGCGCCCCAGCCGGCCGGCACGCCGGTTGCGATGCATTCGACCACCGCGCCGAGCGAGGAGCCGTCCTTGCGCGCGCCGTCGACCAGCGTCTCCCAGCGCTGTGCCGCTTCGGCATCGGGGCAGAAGAAGGGGTTCCTGCCGATCTCGGCCCGGTCGAAACGCGCCGGGTCGATTGCATCGCCGCCGATTTCGCTGACATAGCCGGTGATCGTCACCTCGGGGATCGCCAGCCGCGCGATCGCGCCCGCGGCCACTCGCGCGGCGGTCTCGCGCGCCGAGGAGCGCCCGCCGCCGCGATAATCGCGGAAGCCGTATTTGGCGTCATAGGCGTAATCGGCATGGCCCGGGCGATAGGCCTTGGCGACCTCCGAATAATCCTTGCTGCGCTGGTCGGTGTTCTCGATCAGCAGGCTGATCGGCGTGCCGGTGCTCCGGCCCTCGAACACGCCGGAGAGGATCTTCACCGCGTCGGCCTCGCGGCGCTGGGTGGTGAACTTGCTCTGGCCGGGCTTGCGGGCGTCGAGGAAGGGCTGGATCCATTCCTCGGACACCTCGAGCCCCGGCGGGCAGCCGTCGACCACCGCGCCCAGCGCGGGCCCGTGGCTTTCGCCCCAGGTGGTGAACCGGAAGACATGGCCGAACGTGTTGAAGCTCATGCCGCTTCCCATGTCGCAACTGTGGGCGGCTGTCCATAATTACTGGCCAAAGCGGGCGGCTTCGGGCAGGAACAAAACATGATTGCGAAGCTGAAGGGGCTGCTGGACGCGACCGGGGAGGACTGGGCGGTGATTGACGTCCAGGGCGTCGGCTATCTCGTCCATTGCTCGGGGCGCACGCTCGCCGCGCTGGGCGAGACGGGCGAGGCCTGCACCGTCTTCACCGATCTCCAGGTGTCCGAGAACGACATGCGCCTGCTCGGCTTCGCCAGCAGCGGGGAGCGCGACTGGTTCCGCCTGCTGACGCAGGTGCAGGGCGTGGGTTCGAAAGTGGGGCTCGCGATCCTCTCCGCATTGTCGACCCAAGAATTGCAGACCGCCTGCGCCGCCGGCGATGCCGCCATGGTCGCCCGCGCCAACGGGGTCGGCCCCAAGCTGGCCGGGCGGATCGTCAACGAGTTGAAGGACCGGGCCGGCGGCATGCCCGCCGCGCCGGGCGGCGTGGCAGTAGCCATCACTCCAGCGGGCGGGGCGAGCGCCGATGCCGTCTCGGCGCTGGAGAATCTGGGATTCAAGCCGGCCGTGGCAGCGAAAGCGGTGGCCACGGCGCAAGGCGAACTGGGCGAGGATGCGAGCGAGGCCGAACTGATCCGCGTGGCGCTGAAACGGGCGGCGGGGTGATAGCCAGGAGAAACGGTATGCTGCGTGTCGCAATTGTTCTGTCGTTGGCGGCGCTCGCCGCTGCCCCGTCGCTGGCCCAGGTTCGGGAAGGCTTCGCCATGGGGCCGGTCATCGAAGGCTATGGTCCCCATGCGCCGGTCGAGGCCGATGTCGCGATACCGGAAGGCACCGTCTTCCGCGTCGCCTTCGACGGCACCCGCGGCGCGGAAGAGGGCGAGCCCAACCCGACGCTGCAGACCGCCGCGCGCTTCCTCAACATGCATGCCGCGGCCGGCGTGCCGAAGGAAGACATCCACCTCGCAGTGGTGATCCACGGAAAGGGCGGCTTCGACCTGATCTCCGACGCAGCCTGGCAGGCGCGCGGCAAGGGCGAGGCCAATCCCACCCTGCCGCTGCTCGAACAATTGCTGGCCAACCAGGTCCGCGTGATCCTCTGCGGGCAGAGCGCGGCCGGCAACGGCATCGCCAAGGCCGAGCTCGCGGAAGGCGTCGAACTCGCGCTGTCGGCCACTACTGCCCATGCGCTGCTCCAGCAGCAGGGCTATACGCTCAACCCGTTCTGACGCCCGAGGACCATGACCGACCCCGCCCCCCTCCATTCGCCCGAGCGCCAGCCGGAAGACCCGGACGCCGCGCTGCGTCCGAAATCGCTCGGCGAATTCGTCGGGCAGGAGGCGGCGCGGGAGAATCTGCGGGTCTTCATCGAGAGCGCCCGCAGCCGCGGCGAGGCGATGGACCATGTGCTGTTCTTCGGCCCGCCCGGCCTCGGCAAGACCACGCTGGCGCAGATCGTCGCGAAGGAACTTGGCGTGGGCTTCCGCGCCACAAGCGGCCCGGTGATCGCCAAGGCGGGCGATCTCGCCGCGCTGCTCACCAATCTCGAGCCGCATGACGTGCTCTTCATCGACGAGATCCACCGGCTCAATCCGGTGGTCGAGGAAGTGCTCTATCCGGCGATGGAGGACCGCGCGCTCGACCTCATCATCGGCGAGGGGCCGTCGGCGCGCAGCGTGCGGATCGACCTGCCGCCCTTCACCCTGATCGGCGCGACCACCCGCCAGGGCCTGCTGACCACGCCTTTGCGCGACCGCTTCGGGATCCCGGTGCGGCTCAATTTCTATACCGAGGCCGAGCTCGAAAGCGTGGTCACCCGCGGTGCGCGCCTGCTCGGCATGGCGATCGATTCCGCTGGCGCGCGCGAGATCGCCCGTCGCGCGCGCGGCACGCCCCGGGTTGCCGGGCGGCTGATGCGGCGGGTGCGCGATTTCGCCCACGTCGCGGGCGACGGAACCGTGACCGCCGCCATTGCCGACCGGGCGCTGACGCGGCTCGAAGTGGATTCGCTCGGCCTTGACGCGATGGACCGGCGCTATCTCACCATGATCGCCGATATCTACCGGGGCGGCCCGGTCGGGGTCGAAACGCTCGCCGCCGGCCTTGCCGAGCCGCGCGACACGGTCGAGGAAGTGGTCGAACCCTACCTCATCCAGCTCGGCCTGATCGCCCGCACCGCGCGCGGCCGCTGCCTCAACGACCGCGGCTGGCAGCACCTCGGCCTGACCCCGCCCGAAGGCGGGCAGGGCGGGCTGTTCGAAGGCAAATAGGCCGGAATCGAAAGCGGCGGAGCGCGCCTGCGCCCCGCCGCTCCACGATGTTCGCGATGGCCCCGCTCAGGCGGCCAGCTTGCGCAGCACGTACTGCAGGATGCCGCCGTTGAGGTAATATTCGAGCTCGTTGGCGGTATCGATCCGGCACTTGGCGGTGAAGGTGAAGCTGGTGCCGTCGGCGCGGGTGACCTCGACTTCGACTTCCTGCTGCGGCTTGATGTCGGCCAGGCCGCGAATGGTGAAGCTGTCGTCGCCCTTCAGCCCCAGCGTCTCGCGCGTGGCGCCGCCGGTGAACTGCAGCGGCAGCACGCCCATGCCGACGAGGTTGGAGCGGTGGATGCGCTCGAAGCTCTCGACGATCACCGCGCGCACGCCGAGCAGATTGGTGCCCTTGGCCGCCCAGTCGCGGCTCGACCCGGTGCCGTATTCCTTGCCGGCCACGACCACCAGCGGCGTGCCGTCGGCCTTGTGCTTCATGGCGGCGTCGTAGATCGCCATCGGCTCGCCCTGGTAGGTGGTCACGCCGCCTTCGACGCCGGGCACCATCTCGTTCCTGATGCGGATATTGGCGAAGGTGCCGCGCATCATCACTTCGTGGTTGCCGCGGCGGCTGCCGTAGGAGTTGAAATCGGCCTTGGCGACCTGATGGCCGATCAGGTAGCGGCCCGCCGGGCTGTCTTCCTTGATCGAGCCGGCCGGGCTGATGTGGTCGGTGGTGACGCTGTCGCCAAGGATGGCGAGCGGCTTCGCCTCGATGATGTCGGTCACCGGCTCGGGCGTCATGCCCATGCCCTCGAAATAGGGCGGGTTGGCGACATAGGTGCTGCCCGGCTTCCAGGCATAGGTGTCGGAGGCTTCGACCGTGATCGCCTGCCAGTGCTCGTCGCCCTTGTAGACGTCGGCATAGCGGGCTTCGAACATCGCGCGGTCGATGCTGCTCATGCGCAGGTCGGCCACTTCCTGGTTGCTTGGCCAGATGTCCTTGAGGAAGACGTCCTTGCCGTCCTGGCCCTGCCCGATCGGGGTGCTGACCATGTCGGTCGTCACCGTGCCCTTGAGCGCATAGGCGACCACGAGCGGCGGGCTGGCGAGGAAATTGGCGCGCACGTCGGGGCTGACGCGGCCTTCGAAATTGCGGTTGCCCGAAAGGACCGAGGCGGCGACGATGTCGTTGCCGTTGATCGCCTTGCTGATCGGCTCGGCGAGCGGTCCCGAATTGCCGATGCAGGTGGTGCAGCCGTATCCGACGAGGTCGAAGCCGATCGCGTCGAGATGGTCCTGCAGCCCGGCCTTCTCGAGATAGTCGGTCACCACCTGCGAGCCGGGCGCGAGGCTGGTCTTGACCCAGGGCTTGGGCTTGAGGCCCTTCTCATTGGCCTTCTTGGCGACCAGGCCGGCGGCGATCAGCACATCGGGGTTGGAGGTGTTGGTGCAGCTGGTGATGGCCGCGATCACCACGTCGCCGTCGCCGATGTCGTGGTCCTTGCCCGCGACCGCGACGCGCGCGGGAGCGCTCTTGCCGTAGAGCTTCTGCAGGTCGGAGTTGAACAGCTCGTCGACTTCGGGAAGGATGACCTTGTCCTGCGGACGCTTGGGCCCGGCGAGCGAGGGGACCACGCTGGCCATGTCGAGCGCGAGCGTCTCGGTGAAGACCGGCTCCTTGGCCGGGTCGAACCACATGCCCTGTTCCTTCGAATAGGCTTCGACCAGCGCGATGTCCTCTTCGCTGCGGCCGGTCAGGCGGAGGTAGTCCATGGTCTTTTCGTCGACCCCGAAGAAGCCGCAGGTCGCGCCGTATTCGGGCGCCATGTTGGCGATCGTCGCGCGGTCGGCGAGGCTGAGGGTGGAGACGCCTTCGCCGTAGAACTCGACGAAGCGGCCGACCACGCCGACTTCGCGCAGCATCTGGACGCAGGTCAGCACCAGGTCGGTGGCGGTCACGCCTTCGGCCATGGCGCCGGTCAGCCGGAAGCCGACCACTTCGGGGATCAGCATGGAGACCGGCTGGCCGAGCATGGCGGCTTCCGCCTCGATCCCGCCGACGCCCCAGCCGAGCACGCCGAGGCCGTTGATCATGGTGGTGTGGCTGTCGGTGCCGACGCAGGTGTCGGGATAGGCCACCAGCACGCCGTCCTGATCGCGCGAGGACCATATGCCCTTGGCGATGTTCTCGAGATTGACCTGGTGGCAGATGCCGGTGCCCGGGGGTACGGCGTAGAAGTTCTGCAGGCTCTTGGCGCCCCACTTGAGGAAGTCGTAACGCTCGGCATTGCGCTGGTATTCCAGCTCCATGTTCTTCTCGAAGGCCTTGGGATGGCCGAATTCGTCGACCATGACCGAGTGGTCGATGACGAGGTTGACCGGGACCTGCGGGTTGATCTTGGCGGTGTCGCCGCCGAGCTCGGCGATCGCGTCGCGCATGGCCGCGAGGTCGACCACGCAGGGCACGCCGGTGAAGTCCTGCAGCAGCACGCGGGCCGGGCGGTACTGGATCTCGCTCCCGGTGACCGGGTTCTTCTGCCAGTCGGCAATCGCCTGGATGTCGGCCTGCGAGACGGTGAAGCCTTCGTCCTCGAAGCGCAGCAGGTTCTCGAGCAGCACCTTCATCGAGGTCGGCAGGCGGGAAATGTCACCGATCGTCTCGCTCGCCTTGGCGAGCGAGTAATAGGCGTATTCCTTGCCCCCGACCGTGAGGGTGGAGCGGGTACCGAGCGAATTCTTGCCGACCTGGGTCATCGTGCTGCGCAGTCCTTTTTCTGGGTCCGGCCCGCGAATCCGCCACGGTTTCGGCGGGGGCCGGGGGTTTCTTCGCACCTGCAAGAGCGCGCGGCCAAGGTCAAGGGCTACCCGTGCGCAAGACGTCAGGCTAGAGAACGCAAAGCAGGTGATTCAGGGCGGGAAGGTGGCAGGCATGGGCAAGTTGCGGCCCTATGGCGAGAAGAAGAAGGAGCCGCTGCACGTCTTCCTGATGGCCGTGGCACTAGCCGCGGCGGCCTTCGCCGGGGCGGCGCTGGGGTTCGTGATCGATTCCTTCGCAGTCGAGGAGGCCGGGACCGCCGTCCCGGCGGACGAGCCGGAGGCAGGCTAGAGCGCGGTCGGTTCGGTCCGCCTGCGCGGTACGGCGATCCAGCAGGCCGCGACGATCAGCAGCGTGCCGGTGACCGTGGCCAGCGTCACCGCTTCGTCGAAAACCAGCCAGCCGAGCAGCGCGGCCCAGAGGAAGCCGCTATATTCGAGCGGGACCAGCACCTGCGCTTCCGCCCGGCGATAGGCCCAGGCGAGCACCACCAGGGCCAGCACGCCGAGCAGCGCCGAGCCGGCGATCTGGCCCCAGACCTCAGGCGCCTGCGGCCAGACGATGAACCAGGGCGCCCCCAGCAGCAGGATCGACGCGGCGACCCCGGACTGGAAGGTCGCCACTTCCCAGGGATCGGCGACCTGCGCCAGCCTCCGCTGGAGCACGAGGTTCCAGGCATAGAGCACGGCGGAAACCAGCACGGCGATGATCCCGAGCAGCACGCCCTCGTCATGGGCGGAGGCCTCGAGCCGGCCCAGCGCGATAGCGACCACCCCGACCAGGCCGAGCAGCGAGGCGAGGATCGCCGGCCGGCCGACCTTCTCGCCAAGCCAGATCGCCGCGAGATAAAGTGCGATCAGCGGGGCAATAAAGGCGAGCGCGATCGCTTCGGCCAGCGGCAGCAGGGTGAGGGCGTAGAAGAAGGTCAGCCCCATCAGCGCGGTGACCGAGCCGCGCAGCAGGTGCAGCCGCAGCACGTCGCGCCTCGGCCAGCGCCCGCCCTGCAGGTGCCAGGCCGGGGCGGTCAGGACGATCCCGAAGAGGTTGCGGATCAGCAGCGCGCTGTAGGCGCCTACGGCGAGCGAGGCGCCTTTCATCAGCGCGTCCATGACCGAGAACAGCGCCACGCCGAGCAGGGCCATCGCGATCGGGGGCAGTGCGGGATGACGCGCCATCGGCCGCGCATAGACCTTTGTGGCGGGCCCGTCACTCGGCCAGGCAATTCAGCGTCTGGTCAGCCTTGCTGCTTGTAGAAGGGGCGCGGAAGGTCCAGATTGGCGGACGGATAGAGGAGCAGGTTTCGAACGATGGTTATGCGCGTGGGACAGCAGGTCTTGCTCGTGGCGACGACGCTGGCGTGGCCGGCGGCAGCATGGGCGCAGCAGGCCGGGCCCGAGGACCTTCTTGCGGGCGTCGCACCGGCGCCGCAGGCCGTATCCGCGCGCCCTGAGCCCGCTCCCTCGGCGACCTCCACCCCGGTGGTTCAGCCGCTGCCGGGCGAACCTCCGCTGGCCGCGGTTCCGGCGATCCCGCTGCCCGACTGGACGGTCGGCGACGCTGCGGCGCTGGCGGAGGTGATCGCGCAGATCGACGAACACGGCCTGAAGCCGGAGGATTACGGCCTGTCCGCCCTCCGTATGGCGATCCTGATGGGCCCGGGCGAGGAGCTCAACCAGGCCGCCGGGACCAGCTTTGCCTGGCTGGCCGAGGACTTGCGCGACGGGCGCACACCGATGGAAGCGCGGCGGCAGTGGTTCATCGTCGACAAGGACTATGTCGATTCCCCGACCGAGGGCCTTTTGCGCGAGGCGCTGGCGAAACAGGACGTTGCCGGCGTGCTGGCCGGGCTTCACCCGACGCATCCCGATTACGCCGTTCTCAAGGCGGCGCTGGCCGAAACGCCCGAAAGCGATGCGGCGCGGCGCAAGGCGATCGTCGCCAATATGGACCGCTGGCGCTGGCTATCGCGCGATCTCGGCGGGCAGTACCTTCTTACCAACGTGCCCGAATACCAGCTGCGGCTGACGGTCAACGACAAGATCATCCGCACCTATCGCACGATCGTCGGCAAGCCGGGGCGGACCGCCACCCCGCAGCTGGCCGAGATCGTCGAGGGGGTGGTGTTCAACCCGACCTGGACCGTGCCGCAGAGCATCGTCAAGGGCGAGGGGCTGGGTGCGCGTGCGCTCAACAACCCGTCCTGGGCCCGCGCCAACGGCTACAAGGCGGTCCGCGGGGCGAATGGCTATGTCAGCGTGGTCCAGCAGCCGGGGCCGGGCAATTCGCTCGGCGTGGTCAAGCTGGACATGCCCAACGAACATGCGATCTTCCTCCACGACACGCCCTCCAAGCATCTCTTCGACACCGAGAACCGGGCCTATAGCCATGGCTGCATCCGCACCGAGCGTGCGCTCGAACTGGGGATGACGCTGGCGATCCTCGGCCAGGGCGCGACCCGCGACGAAGCGGTCGAGATCTCGACCTCGGGCGAATACACCAAGGTCCCGATCCAGAAGCAGATGCCGGTCTATATCACCTATTTCACCATGGGGGTGGACGTGGACGGCGAGCTGCGCAGCTTCAAGGACATCTACGATCGCGACGCCCCGGTGCTGGCCAGCTTCGAAAGCCCGCGCCAGCTCAACCGGGCGCGCTATTCGAGCGAGGAAGTGATCGAGATCGTCGACGATCCGCGGATCTCGTAACCCGGTTCAGCTGATCCCGAGCTTGTCGGCATAGAGCAGACGTCCGCCCGAAAGCTGCAGCAGGGCGTAGCGGAAATCTTCCGGGGCCATGGCGAAGCAGCCGTTGGAGCGGCCCAGCCGGCCCCATTTGGCGACATGTTCGCGCCGTGCATATTCCGCCGCATGCATGACGATGGCGCGCGGGAAGGCGTTGCTGTTGCTCGGGTCGAGCCCGCCGAGGCGGATCGAGGTCCCGTATTTGCCCTTGTACCATTCCCAACTGACATAGGCGCCGCGGCTGGTCGCGTTGGAGCCCTCGACATTGGAGAAATGGTCGAGCCAGCCGTCGTGGCCGGGGTCCGAGCCGGTGCCGTGGCTGACGAGGAAGGAGCGCACGGTCCCGCTTTCGAGATTGGCGAAATGGAAGCGCTCGGTTGCCGAGTGGACGCCGAAATCGGCGATCCCGGCAATGTCGCGGCGCCACAGCACCTCGCCCGCGCGGGCCACCTCGCGCTGCGCGATATCGAGGATGGCGCGGTCGCGCGGACTGATCGGGGAGGCCTGCGCGAAGACGCGCGCGGGCACGGCCAGCGCCGCTCCGGTTGCGGCGGCGCGGACCAGCATCTGCCTGCGGCTGACTCCCTTGCTCATCAGCGAAGCATAGCACCTTCGGGATTGACGGAAAATGACCGAAACGCAGCGTTCCCGTCTGCGCCCTGATCGGCGCTCAGCACCATCCGGTCCTCCTCGATCCCGACGCGCCTGATGCGCGAGAGAAAGGACTGGCCGAGCAGCGAGATGGAGAGGCCTTCGGGCACGATCGCGGCCGGCACGTCGCGGATGACGAATTCGCCCAGCTCGAGTTCGGGAATCTGGGTCGAGACGCCGTAGACCGGCCCGCTCGCGCCATGGCCGATCTGGCGCACTTCGGCCGGGTCCCATGCGATCCCGCCGGCGAAGGCGTCTTCTTCGGTCAGCACGACCATGCTCGCCCCGGTATCGACCATGAAGCGGACCGGATTCCCCTTCACCAGCACATCGGCGTAGAAATGCCCGTCACCCTGGCGCTCGAGCACGGTCGTTCCGCCGTACCAGTCGCTGCTCTGGAAGCTGGACACCTTGCTTTCGGACACGACCCGTTCCGCCGGACCTGCGGGCGCGACGCGGGGGGCGCTCTCGGGAACGGCATAGGCAAAGCCGGCGGCGCCGGCAGCAATCAGGAACAGGGCCTGCCACTTCATCCGGCCAAGATTAGCGGGCGCCTGCTTAAATGCCGGTAAAGAGCCCGGCGCGGATCTCAGTATCCGGCCAGTTCCTCGTAGATCGCATCCGCCTCGCGCGTCGATGCATTGCGCCAGCTGCCGGCGGTATCGGCATTGAGGAGCTCGCCTGCGGCATCGACGATGAGCACGGTGGGCGTGCCTTCGACCTTCGCCATGCCGAAGCGCTGCGCGATGTGGAGATTGAAGCCGTCGCCGGTCTGCGGCAGGCCGACATTGATATAGACCAGTTCGTATTTCTCGGAAACCAGCTGCCGGAAGCGTTCGCTCTCCATCCAGCCGGCGAAGGCGCGGCTGTCAGCACACCAGTTCCCGCCCATGGCCACGAGCACCAGCTTGCCCTTGTCCCGTGCCCGCGCGAGCGCGGCGTCGACCGCGGCGCTGGCGTCGAGGGCGGGGTCGTAGGGCCGCGCTTCGGGATGCGCGGGCGTGGCTTCGGCAGTCTGCACCGTCGCGCAGCCGGCGAGGGCGGGCAGGGAGAGGCCGAGCGCGAGCGCCGCCAGCACCCGCATCTATTCGGCTGCCTCGGTCGCCGCCCCGGCATCGCTCATCTGGCTCTCGATCTCGGCCGCCTTGGCCTCGACCAGCGCGACGATATGGTCGAGCATGTCCTCGCTCTGGACGTGATGGTCGGTCACGCCCGCGAGATAGACCATGTGCTTGCCATTGCCGCCGCCGGTGATGCCGATGTCGGTCTCGCGCGCCTCGCCCGGCCCGTTGACCACGCAGCCGAGCACCGAGAGGCTCATCGGGGTCTTGATGTGCTCGAGCCGCTTTTCCAGCGCTTCGACCGTGCGGATCACGTCGAAGCCCTGGCGCGAGCAGGAGGGGCAGGAGACCACCCGCACCCCGCGTGTACGCAGGCCGAGGCTCTTGAGAATCTCGAAGCCGACCCGCACTTCCTGCTCGGGCTCGGCCGAGAGCGAGACCCGGATCGTGTCGCCGATCCCGGCCCACAGCAGATTGCCGATCCCGATCGAGCTCTTGACCGTGCCGCCGATCAGCCCGCCGGCCTCGGTGATGCCGAGGTGCAGCGGGCAGTCGACCGCCTCGGCCAGGCCCATGTAGGCGGCGACCGCGAGGAAGACGTCGCTGGCCTTCACCGCCACCTTGAACTCGTGGAAATCGTGGTCCTGCAGCAGCCTGATGTGGTCGAGCGCGCTTTCGACCAGCGCTTCGGGGCAGGGTTCGCCGTATTTCTCGAGCAGGTCCTTCTCGAGGCTGCCGGCGTTGACCCCGATCCTGATCGCGCAGCCATTGGCCTTGGCGGCGCGGACCACCTCGGCCACGCGCGCGCTGCTGCCGATGTTGCCGGGATTGATCCGCAGGCAGGCGGCGCCGGCGTCGGCGGCCTCGAGCGCGCGCTTGTAGTGAAAGTGAATGTCCGCCACCAGCGGCACCCTCGCGGCCCGCGCGATCTGGCGGAAGGCAGCGGTGCTCTCCTCGGTCGGGCAGGAGACCCGGATGATGTCGGCCCCGGCCTCCTCGCAGCGGCGGATCTGGTCGATCGTCGCCGCGGCGTCCTCGGTCGGGGTATTGGTCATGGTCTGGACCGAAATCGGCGCATCGCCGCCGACCGGCACGGCGCCGACCATGATCTGGCGGCTTTGGCGGCGCATGATGTCGCGCCAGGGGCGAATGGAAGACATGGGGCGCATATAGGCCCGGCCGTATGAAGGGGCAATGACGGGCGACGGGGCAATCCGCTTTGTGTTTGACACCATGACGCAATGTCCGGACAGTGTCGGGCAGCAGTCGCGCCAGACCGGCTGGAAGTGTTCGCTCGAACCTGTCCATTTGCCGAAGGGGGCCCGGCAATGCTTGCGAATCCAACCATGACCGGCAGCAGGAACCTGCGCCTGTTCACCATCATGATGCTTTACGTCGCGCAGGGGATCCCGATCGGCCTGCTCGAATTCGCCATTCCCGCCTGGATGGCCGCCAATGGCGCAACCGGCGCGGAGATCGGCTATGTGATCGGCATGGGCGGGATCCCGTGGAGTCTGAAGTTCTTCAACGGCGCGCTGATGGACCGCTATGCCTATCTCCCGATGGGGCGGCGGAGGGGCTGGCTGATCGGCGCGCAGGCCGCGATGGTGCTCGCACTGATCGCCTGCGCATGGATTGGCCCGGGGCCGCGCGATGCGACCGTGCTCGGCCTGATTGCACTGGTGGTCAGCGCGGCGGTGGTGTTCCAGGACGTCGCCGCCGATGCGCTGGCGGTCGACATTGCCGAGCCGGGCGAGCGCGGCTTTACCGGCGGGCTGATGTCGGGCGGCCAGGCACTGGGCATCTCGCTGTCGGCCGCGGTGGCGGGGAGCGTGATCTATTTCCTCGGCATCGGCGCCGCCTATGCCGGATGTGCCGCGCTCATGCTGCTGGTCACCGCCTATCTCGTCTGGGTCCGCGAGCGCGACGGCGAACGCCGCCTGCCCTGGAGCGACGGCTGCACGCATGCGGACTGCCTCGCCCTCCAGGCCAGGAGCTGGTGGGAACTGGTCAGGGAGGCCTTCCGCCACCTGTTCCGGCGCGACAGCATCATCTGGATCGGCCCGCTGTTCCTCAAGGGCACGATCTATGGCTACATGACTGTCGCCGTGCCGCTCATCGCCGCCAATTACGCGGGCTGGAACGAGGCCGAACTGGGCTCGGCCAACGGCATCGCGCAGCTCGCCGCGGCGCTGGCGACGATCTCGCTCGGCGGCTACCTGACCACGAGGATGGGGGCCAAATCCTTCCAGATCTGGTCGATCGCTGCCTTTGCCGCGGCCCTGGTAGCCTATCTCTCCCTGCAGGACCATTGGGCCTCCGGCTCGATGATGGCAGTCCTGGTGGTCGGCTGGACCGTGCTCTATTTCCTGCTCAGCGCGCCGCAGGGCGCGATCAGCATGATGTTCTGCCATCCCAAGACCGGGGCCACGCAGTTCTCGATCTACATGGCCTTCGTCAACCAGGGGATCAGCTTCGCCGGCTTCACCTACGCCTTCATCGAAGGGTTCGGCGGGGTGCAGGTGGTGCTCTCCGTGCTGGTGGCGCTGCTGGTCCTGGCGATTCTGCTGGTGCTGCTGATCCGCCTGCCGGAAACGGGCTCCGTGGCGGCCGGGAGCGAGCCGGCCATGGCGCATTCCTGACCGCGTCTTCGGGCGATGACAGGCGCACGGCTTTGCGGCATGTAAACACGCGATGGCAGAGGACGCGAATGACCTGGCCCCGGATCATGCGGGCGATTGCGAAGACGGGCCGATGCTGTTCGGCCGGGTGCTCGACGGCAAGGGTGGCGGACGGGCGGTAAGCTGGCAGGAAGCGAAGGACTGGCAACCCGGCCGCCAGGGCGAGGTGCTGTGGGTCCATCTCTGCCGCAACCAGCAGGGCGTGGCGCCCTGGCTCGAACAGCTCGGCATACCCGAACCGACCGTCGAACTGCTGACCGGCGATGCCAGCCGCCCTCGCGCCTTCCGCGAAGGCGAGGCATTGGTGGCCACGCTGCGGGGGATCAATTTCAACCCCGGCGCCGAGCCCGAGGACATGGTCTCGATGCAGTTGTGGTCGGACGGCCGGCGGGTAATCACCCTGCGCCGCCTCCCGCTGCAGACTCCGCGGCTGGTGCTGGGGATGATCGACCAGCCGGGGACCGGGCCGACCGACGCAGGCGCGCTGATCACCGAGCTGACCGAGGCACTGATCACCCGCATGAGCCGCGCGATCGTCGACATGAACGAGCATATCGACGAGCTGGAGGATGCCGATCCGGAAGTGGAGGCTGAACGCATTCTCGGGCGAATCGCGATCATTCGGCGCAATTGCCTCGGGCTCAAGCGCCATATGTCGCCGCTGCACGAGGCGCTCGAGGCGATCGCCCGCTCGGCTCCCGCCTGGTTCGAGGAGCACGACCGGCGCGAGATCGCCGAATCGATCGATCGGCTGAAGCGTTATCTCGAGGATCTCGACATCAGCAAGGAAAGCGCGGTGGTGCTGATGGACGATGTGCGCGGCAGGGCGGTCGCGCGCAGCGAGCAGGCGACCTACATGCTGACCATCGTCGCCGGCATCTTTCTCCCGCTCAGCTTCCTGACCGGCCTGCTGGGGATCAATGTCGGCGGCATGCCGGGGGTCGACCACCCGCTCGCCTTCTGGACGGTGACCGGCGTCTGCGGGACGATCCTGCTGGTCCTGCTCTACCTCTTCCACCGCTGGAAATGGCTGTGAGCCTCAGCCGCCGGCACCGGTGAGGCGCAGGCCGTAGAGGAATTCGTCGTCGCGGTGATTGCCGACCCAGAAGTCGATATCGGCCAGCTTGGCGAAGCCGTAGCGTCGGTAGAAGCGCTGGGCGCCGAGATTCTCCGAATAGACCGATAGCTGGATTTCGTCCGCGCCCCAGGCCCGCGCTTCGGCGATCGCCCATGCGATCAGCGCGGCGCCGATCCCGCGCCCGGTCGCGCTGGCGGCGCAATAGAGCTGGCTGAGGAAGACCGGCCGCCGCGGCTGCGGTGCGGGACGTTCGGCGAAGCCGTGGCCGCGTTCGATCAGGCAATAGCCGAGCAGCTGGCCTTGATCCTCGGCCAGCTGGACCAGCACCGCGGGCTCGGCCAGCTGGGCGGCGAAGCGCTCCTCGGTGCGATACTCTGCCAGAAACCGCTCGAGGTCTTCCGTGCGGTAGAGATGGCCGAAGGCGGCCACGAAGCTTTCGCGCCCGAGGCGGGCGAGCGCGGGCAGGTCGGCGGGCGTGGCGGGGCGCAGCTGCATCGCCTGCCCCTAGCGCAGGGCAAGGCGCAAAAGAAAGGGCATGAGCGGATGGACGCCCATGCCCTCGAGTGGGGTTATTGCGGAAATGCTATTCCTTGCGGCGCAGATCGTCCAGCATTTTCGCAGCCGCGTCGCGTCCGCCGAGCCCGAAGGCGAGTGCGGCCGCCGCAGCTCCGCCGACCACCAGCGCGCCAAAGGCCAGGCGGACGATCTCGTCGCCCACGCCCATGAATTCGAGCCCCATGAAGGTGAACAATATGGTGGTCGCCCATTTGACGATGCCGGCGGCAAGCGAGGTTCCGCTCGCCCCCGCGACCAGCCGCGCCAGCAGGCTGGCGATGAGGAAACCGGTCCCGATCACGATCCCTCCGAAGACCACCTTTCCGCCCAGTTCGAGCACCGCGTCGAGAATGGCGGTGAGTTCGGGAAAGCCGAGCAGGCGGGTTGCGGCAATGGCCGAGAACAGCATGATCGCCACCTGCACGATGCGCGCGATCGCCGCCGAGACCCTGGTCCCCTCGGGCAGCACATTCATTGCCGCGACCGAGCGGTCCACCCCGAGGCCGGGCAGGATCTCGCCGAGGATCTGGACCACGAAGCGGCTGATCAGATAGCCGATGCCCAGCACCAGCGCGGCACCGATGATCCGCGGCACGGCGTCGAAGAACATGGTCAGCATCTCGCTCGCGGGGGCGGATACCGTCTCGAGCTCGAGCGCCTCGAGCGCCATGATCGAGACCGGGACGATCACCAGCACGAAGGCGATGGTCTCGATGGTCCCGGTGATCCGCCTGTTGCCGGTCACGTCGTCCACCCCGCCGCGATTGGCCCAGCTGTCGAAATTGACCGTCTGCAGCCCGGTGACCGTCAGTTCCTTGACGATCCGAGCGATCAGCAGGCCGATGAAGAAGATCAGCCCGGCCCCGATCAGGTTCGGAATGAATTCCATCACGTCGTTGAGCAGCGCCTGGACCGGGCTCATCACCCCGCCCAGTTCGAAGACCTGCAGCACCGCGAGCAGGCCGAACAGCCAGATCAGCAGCGCGACGATCCTGCCCAGCGAGATGCCGATGCTGTCGCCCGTGCCGGTCCCGCGCCGGAGCAGCTCGATCTTGTCGACCAGCTGGGCAAAGGTCCATTTGGCGGCCTTGGCCAGCAACCAGGTGACCAGCAGGACCACGATGGCGGTGACAATCTTCTCGCCGATGACCCAGGCGAGGTCGGGATCGTAGGCGTAGTTACCAACTCGCATGTTGCTTCTCCCCTCTCGTTTGTGGCCGGGAGGCTAACATGAACCGGTGGCTGCGGAAAAATTGGGCTGGGGATTAAATCATCGCCCGCTCACGAATGCTTGTCCGCCTTGCGCCGGCCGAAGCGCATCTCGCCTTCGAGCCGGGCGCGCAGCTGGGCATAGAAGGCTTCGAGGAAGGCGCGTTCGTCGCCCGAGCCCGGCTGCCAGCCGATCTTGCGGCAAATGGTCTCGGCGACGGCGACCAGCGCATCCTCGCGGCCTTCGCGCAGCAGGCGTTCGAGCGCCTGCAGCTCGAACTCCCCATAGACCGAGAGTTCGCGGTCCGCGAAGGCGTAGCGGGCGCCGGTGGCGGAGGAATGGCCGCGGGCACCGGCGCCGAGCGAAAGCGCCTCGGCCAGCATCTTGCGCGGGGCCTCGACCACCCAGGTCCCCGCGATCACGTCGCCCGCGCGCAGCCGGTCGCGGTTGAAGAAAGGGAACAGGGCAAAGACCAGGAACCACACGGTCGCCGCGAGATTGGCGGCTGAGGAATCGCCGCTCGTGGTCAGGAAGGTAAGCGGGAGGAACAGTTCGATGTCGCGCAGGAGATTGCGCGCGACCACGGCCTCGGCGGTCAGCCGTCCCCCGTCGCGCGCGGCGATCCTGATCCGCAGGGCACGCTTGCCCGGGGTTGCTCCGCGCGCGCCGAGTTCGAAGACCATGAAGTAGAACTGCCGGATCAGGAAGCCGATCAGGACGTAGAGCACGACGATGAATTCACCGGCGCCGTTGTCCTCCATCCCGGCCTCGAACAGGTTGACCCCGATCGCGAGCAGGACGACCGCCAGCAGGACCATGAAGCCGGCCATCAGTGCGAGGTCGATCAGCAGCGCGCCGAAGCGCGCACCGCGGCTGGCCAGCATGACCGGCAGCGCGATCCCCTCGGGTGTGACCATGGTCCGCCGCACGCGGGCCTCGCGGGCCTCGATCCGCTGGCGGGCGCTCACGGGGCCTCGCCTTCGGGCCGGCGGCGGAAGGCGAAGAAATAGGCGAGCCAGAGCGCCAGCATGCTGACGCCGAGGATCAGCCTTCCTTGCATGTCGTGCACCAGCTGGCGGGCATAGCCTTCGAGCAGGGCGGCCACCACCAGCATGAAGACCACCCCGAGCATGACCACCGCGGCGCGGCGCCCGGCCTCGGCCGCCGCCGCGAGCACCGAGCGCTGGCCGGGAAAGGCCATCGAACGCCCGATATGCAGCCCGGCCGCCCCCGCGAGCAGGATGGCGAAGAGCTCGGTGGTTCCGTGGACCGAGAGCCAGGCGACGAAGTCGAGCCCGAGCCCGGCCTCGAAATAGAGCCACAGCATGGCCCCGAGCAGCGCGGTATTGTGGATCAGCAGCATCAGCGAGGGGATGCCGAAGGCGAAGCCGAGCGCGAAGGCGAGGATCGAGACGCCGGTGTTGTTGCTGAACAGGAAGGCCGCGAAGGCGGACAGGCCTTCGGCATTGTCCTGGCCCTCGAGGAATTCCCTCAGCGTCTCGGGCGAGGCGCCCGGCACCCGCCCGTCCGCCATGCCGCCGCCGACCAGCGCGTAATACCAGTCCTCGTCGCCGGCCACGAGCAGCCAGCCGACCACGGTTCCGATCACCATCACCGCCAGCGCGATGCAGGCGTCGAGCCAGATTCCGCGCACCGCCGCGCTCCAGCCGCCGCCGAGGAAGCGCCGCAGCCAGGCGATCATCCCGCTGCGCGGGCCGTAGACCTGGAACCAGGCGCGCTGGACCAGCGCTTCGAGATAGGCCAGCGCATCGGCATCGAGCGTGGTCTCGCGCGCGACCGCGAGGCTCGAGGCGGCGGTCCGGTAAAGCGCCGGGAGCTCGCCGATGTCGGCGTCCGAGAGACTGCCGATCCGCCCCTTCTCGAGCCTTGTGACGATATGGTCGAGCCGCCGCCAGTCCTCCTCGCGTTCGAGCCGGAAGCGGTCGGAACGCAGCGCGGCTTCCTCGATCGCCGGCGGCGGGACGAAGGGCTTCTTGCGGAAGATCCCCAGCGCCATCAGCCGATCGCCTCCGCCCGCTTGATCGCGAAATAGCGGTCGATCAGCCGGTAGGTGATCGCTTCGTGAGGCGCCTCGATCACGTCGACGCCGAGCTGCCGCAGCCGTTCGAGCACCAGTGCGCGCTGGCGGGCGAGCGTGTCGGCGGTGACGCTGACGGCGATGTCGGTCAGCGTCTCGGGTTCGCGGCCGCTCAGCCGGGCGATCTCGGCATCCTCCAGCGTGACGAACAGCACCAGGTGGTGGCGGACCAGCCGGCCGACGCTCTCGACCATCAGCTCGGCCGCGGTCGGGTCGGTGAAATCGGAGAACAGCACGATCAGCGAGCGCCGCCTGAGCCGGGCGGCGAGCGTCGCCAGCGCGAGCGTGAAATTGGGTTCCTGCGCGCGGTAGTCGAGCGCGGCGGCGGCGCTCTGCAGCCGGTGGAAGGCGCGCGCCTCGGTCACGAAGGGGGTCACCAGTTCGACCTGGCGGGCAAAGCCGAACAGGCCGACCCGGTCGCCGCCGCGAAGCGCGACATAGGCCGCAGTCAGCGCGGCGGAGACGGCCCGGTCGATCCGCGGCAGTCCGTCGACCGGCTCGCACATCGCCTGGCCGCAATCGAAGGCGAAGACGATCTGGTTGTTGCGCTCGCTTTCGTTCTCGCGCGCGTAGAGCCGGGTCAGGCGCGCCGAGCTCTTCCAGTCGATCCGCCGCCGGTCCATTCCCGGCTCGTATTCGGCGAGCGCCTCGAACTGGGTGCCCTCGCCGCGGATGCGGCGGGCGATCAGGCCGAATTGCGCGTCGCGCAGATAGGTCTGCAGCTGCGGTGAGCGGACGGGGGCCAGGTCGGGCCAGATGCGGAGCTCCTGACCGACATCTTCGGCATGCTGGCGCGCGCCGAGGCCGAGCGGGCCGGGCCAGCGCAGCCACAGGCGTTCCAGCCCGGCGGTGCCGCGGCGGGTCGGCGCAAGCGCGGTTTCGCCCTGCCAGGTCAGACCGTCCTCGCCGGGCTCCAGCGCGAACTGGGCCCGCCCGCCTTCGGCAAGGCGGGGGTCGAGCGCCAGCGCCGCTTCCGGCCGGCCGCGGCCGGCCTTGCCGGAAAATTCGGCCAGCAGGACCAGCCGCAGCGGTTCTCCGACCTCGCAATCCGACGGGGCGAGGATGCGGCATTGCTCCAGCCGTCCGGCCAGCAGCGCGTCGAGCAGGACCAGCACCAGCAGGGCGAGGCCCGCGGCGGGCGCGACGATCCACGCCCCCGGCGCCAGTGCGGCCACCAGCACCGCGCAGGGCGCGGCCAGCGCGGCGAGGATCACGGTGCGGCCGGTGGGGACGATTATTGCCAAGGGCTCAGCGCGGGGCCTCGGTCTGTTCGACCAGTTCGCCGACCAGCGCCTCGACCTCGCGGCCCTCGATCTCGGCCGCGGGCGAGAGCATCAGCCGGTGCCGCAGCACGGCGGTGGCAAGGCCCTTGACGTCGTCGGGGATGACGTAGTCGCGCCCGGCGAGCGCGGCCCGGGCGCGCGCGGCATTGGCGAGCAGGACCGCGGCCCGCGGGCTCGCCCCGCTGGCAAGATCCGCGCTCACGCGCGTGGCACGCACCAGCCGCACGACGTAATCGACGATCTCGCCGGCCACGGTGACCTGTTTCACCGCCTTGCCGGCGGCCAGCAGGCGCGCCGGGTCTCCCACCGCGACGATCCCGAAATCGGCGGGGCGCGGGGTCCCGGTACGCTCGCCGAAGCGGGTGACGATCTTCGTCTCCTCCTCCAGGCTGGGATAGGGCACCAGCAGCTTGAACAGGAAGCGGTCGAGCTGCGCCTCGGGCAGCGGGTAGACGCCCTGGTTCTCGATCGGGTTCTGCGTCGCCACCACCATGAAGCTCTCGGGCAGGGCATGCGTTTCGCCGTCGAGCGTGACCCGGCGTTCCTGCATCGCCTCGAGCAGCGCGGCCTGGGTCTTGGGCGGGGTGCGGTTGATCTCGTCGGCCAGCAGCAGCTCGCAGAAGACCGGGCCGCGCGTCAGGGTGAACTGGCTGGTCTGGAAATTGAACAGATTGGACCCAAGGATGTCGCCCGGGAGCAGGTCGGGGGTGAACTGGATCCGTCCGAAATCGAGCCCTAGCGCGGCGGCGAAACATTGCGCGGCAAAGGTCTTGGCGGTGCCCGGCGGGCCTTCGAGCAGGACGTGGCCGCGCGCGAGCAGGGCAATCAGCAGGTGTTCGACGATGGCGTCCTGGCCGACCACGGCCTTGCCCATCTCGCCGCGGATCGCCTCTGCCAGCTCGCGCAGTTCGGCAAGGGTCATTGTCATGGGTGAAGATTCCTTTCGATGGATCTGAGCGTGCCGGCGGCTTCGAGCAGGGCATGGCCCGACCGCGCCGCGCGCAGGGTTTCGAGCGCTGCGGGGAAGGCCTCGCCGCCTGCAATCCGGCGGGCGGCGAGCAGATGGGCGATTGCGGCTTCGCGTCGTTCCGGCGCGCCGCTTGCCGGCAGCCCGAGCAGGCCGGCAATCCGCCGGCTCATCAGCGCGGCATAGGGTGGCCCGAGCAGGTGCAGCCGCCGCGAGCGCTGGAGCAGGCCCGCGCCGTTGGCGACCAGCTGTTCCTTGCCGAAGGCGATCGCCGGGGCCTCGGCCAGCGGCGGGCCGAAGCGGTGCCAGGCCCGCCAGCCGGTGGCGATCATCGCCAGCAGCAGGCACAGCGTGGCGGCGAGGAAAGGCGGGGCGAAGGCCAGCGTGAGCAGGTTCTTGCTCGCACCCAGCCCGTTAAGCGTGAGGTCGAAGACCACCGGCAGTTCGTATCCGTCGAGCGCGGCATCGACCAGGTCGAGCGCGAGCATGGCGCGCTCTTCCTCGGCCAGGCCCCAATTGTTGAGCAGGTCGGGCTCGGCGACCACGACCACCGGCCACAACTCGGCGTCGGTATTCTCCTCGTCGCCCGGGTCGAGATCGGCATAGGCCGCCAGTTCGGGGTAGTAGCCGTCGTCGAGATAGCCCGCGAGCACGCGCCCGTCGGGATGGCGGACCAGCGGGTTGAAGCGTGCGGCGGCGATCGACTGGACCGCGTCGGGCCGGGGCAGCGCGCCGGCATGGCCGAGCCCCTCCCAGTCTGTCCCCGCGCCCTCGCTTTCGCCGATCGCCAGGGCCGGCTCGCCCAGCGCCCGACTTTCCTCGATCCATTCGGCCACGTCGGCATCGACCGGGCTGACCCAGCCCTCGCGTATGCCCAGCCCGTCATCGGCCTGCATGCGAAAGGCGAACCATTTGGGCAGCACCACCAGCGTCGGGCCGATGTAGCGCCGGTTGGCGACGATCTCGTCGAGCTCCTCGCCGTCGCTCCACAGGTCCGGTGTCAGCACCAGCAGGCCTTCGTTGTCGGCGATCTCCCCGCGGTTGCGGTTCCGTTCGACCTCATGGCCCTGTGCCTCCAGCAGCGCGTGGAGCGCGGAGAAGCCGTTGAGGCCGTTGGCGGCGGCATGGCCGCGGCCGTTGTCGAGCGGGCCCTGGCCGATCCCGGTGCCGAGGAAGAACAGCGCGGCGAAGAAGGCCAGCCCGCCGATCACGAGCATGCCGAGCACCGCCTGCCCGGAAAAGACCCTGGCGTCGCGCCGGTTCATGCCCCGGCCTCGCCGCGCAGTTCGGCCAGCGCGAATTCGGCATAGGCATTGCGGGCCACCGTCCAGTCCTGCATCTCGAGCGGGCGGAGGGCGAAGAGCGAGCGTTCGACCCGCTCGGCGATCGCGGCAAATGCGCCGCGTGCGCCTTCCGGCAGGGCCGGGAGGAGGGCAATCTCGCGTGCCGTGCTCGAGGGTTCGAGCCAGTCGGGCCGGGCGGCGGCGATCTGTCCCACGCTGCGCCGGAGCAGCAGGTGGGTGGCTTCGTCATAGCGCCCTTCCGCTGCCAGGCGGTCGGCCTCCTCGAGCAGGGCCAGCGCCGCGTCCGCGCCGGGCGCCCAGCCTTCTTCGGCCGTCTCCGGGGGTGTCCGGCGCAGGCGCAACGCCGGGGCCAGCAGCCGGTAGAGCAGGACCAGCAGCGCCAGCACGGCGAGGCCCAGCAGCACCCATTTGGCGACCGGCCAGCTGGCGCCCAGCGCCTGGGCAAGCGGCGCGAACAGCCACTGGAAGAAGTCGTAGATCGCCTGCAGCCATTCGGGTGTGGCCTGCGGTTCGGGGAGCTCGACCGGGGCGAACTGGATATCCGGATCGGCGCGGATCGCATCCCACGCCTCGGTGAATTGGTCGCCGTGGCTGTTGTCAGCCGCTATCCCGGTCCCGGTTGTCACGCCGTGCTGGGTGCCATGCCCGCCGCAGCGGTGCAAGCGTGCTTGCCACGGCGGCGAATTTCGACAAACTGGCGATCGTGATTACCGAACCCGAAACGGAGCTTCCCGCCGATCCGCGGGCGGTGCGCCTGCGCAAGGTGCTGGTCGTCGGTGGCGGTTCGGCCGGCTGGATGGCCGCGACCATGCTGGCCACGGCACTTTCGCGCGGGATCGAGGTGACGCTGGTCGAAAGCGACGCGATCGGCATCGTCGGCGTGGGCGAGGCGACCATTCCGCCGATCAAGCAGTTCAACCGCTTCCTGAAGCTCGACGAGCAGGATTTCCTGCGCAGCGCACAGGGCACGTTCAAGCTGGGGATCGAATTCCACAACTGGGGCCGGATCGGCGAGCGCTACCTCCACCAGTTCGGCCGGGTCGGGCGCGAGATCGACGCGCTGGTCAAGCTGCACCACTGGTGGCTTGCCGGCAGGCTGGCGGGCGGGGCGGACTACCCGGCGTGGGAGGATGTCTTCGTGGCCCGGGCGGCGGCCCGCGCCAACCGCTTCGCGCTTCCGCTGGCCGATCCCAAGCAGCCGCTCGGGCGCTATACCTATGCCTATCATTTCGACGCCTCGCTCTATGCGCGCTTCCTGCGCCGGATGGCGGAGGAACGCGGGGCGCGGCGCGTCGAAGGGCGCATTGCGGGGGTCGCGCGCGATCCGGAAAACGGCCATGTCGCGGCACTTGTGCTCGATGACGGGCGCCGGCTCGAGGCCGACCTCTTCATCGACTGTTCGGGCTTCCGCTCGCTCCTGCTCGGCAGCGAGCTCGACGAGCCGTGGGACGACTGGAGCGAATGGCTCCCCGCCGACCGCGCGCTGGCGGTGCCGAGTGCAAGCGCCGCGGACGGCATCACGCCCTATACCAAGGCCATCGCCCATGAGGTGGGCTGGCAATGGCGGATCCCGCTCCAGCACCGGACCGGCAATGGCCATGTGTTCGCCAGCGCCTTCAGTTCCGAGAGCGAGGCGGAGCAGCGCCTGCTGGCGGCGCTCGACACGAAGCCGCTCGATACGCCGCGCCTGCTGTCCTTCCGCTGCGGCCGCTACCGGCGGGCCTGGGTCGGCAATGTGGTTGCGCTCGGGCTGTCGGCCGGCTTCCTCGAACCGCTCGAATCGACCAGCATCCACCTGGTCCAGGCCGCGCTCGAGCGGCTGCTGGACTATTTCCCGACCCGGGCGATGGACCCGGCGCTGCGCGAATTGTTCAACCGCCGCACGCAGGAGGAATGGGAACGGGTGCGCGATTTCATCATCGCCCATTACCATCTCAACGCGCGCACGGATTCGGATTTCTGGCGCCATTGCGCCGCGATGGAGATCCCCGACAGCCTGGCCTTCGTGCTCGAGGCCTGGCGCGAACGCGGCGTGCTGGCGGTGGAGGGCAACCATCTGTTCCAGCTCGGCAGCTGGAGCTCGATGCTGATCGGCCAGGGCCTGCTGCCCGAGGGCGTCCATGCGCTGGCCGACCGGGCCGAGCCGGCCTATGCGGCCCAGCAGATCCGGCGGATCGTCGGCGATGTCGAGGCGGCCGCCGCGCGCCTGCCGCTCCACGCGGATTTCATCGCGGCCTATTGCCCCGCGCCGCAGAGCGCACCGGCCGCCTGAACCCTATTCGCCGCGCACGCGCGCCTGGCGATAGGTCCCGAGCATGCGCAATTCCTTGCAGTGGAAAGCCAGTTCCTCAAGCGCGCGGTCGACCGCGGGCTGGCCCGGGCGGCCGAGGATGTCGGCATAGAACATGGTCGCGGCGAAGCTCGCGCCCTGCTGGTAGCTTTCGAGCTTGGTCATGTTGACCCCGTTGGTGGCGAAGCCGCCCATCGCCTTGTAGAGCGCGGCGGGGATGTTCTTCACCTCGAAGACGAAGGTCGTCATCGCCGGCTCCTCGCCGAGGCTGGCGGGGTCGAGCGGATCGGGCGCGAGCACCACGAAGCGGGTGGTGTTGTCAGCCGCATCCTCGACATGCTTCTCGGCGATCTCGAGCCCGTAGAGATCCGCCGCCAGCGCCGGCGCGATCGCGGCCAGCCGGGGATCGCCTTCCTCGGCCACGAAGGCCGCTGCGCCCGCCGTGTCGGCATAGCTCATCGGCACGATCCCGCGCTCGCGCAGGTAGAAGCGCGACTGGCCGAGCGCCTGCGGGTGGCTGTAGGCCGCGTCATAGGGACCCTTGGTCAGCCCCATCAGCGCGTGGTGGATCGGGAGGAAATGTTCGGCGACGATCGACAGCCCGCTCTCGGGCAGCAGGAAATGGATATCCGCCACCCGCCCGTGCTGCGAATTCTCGATCGGGATGATCGCCGCGCCGGCCGTGCCGTTCTTGACCGCCTCGAGCGCGTCCTCGAAGCTGAAGCAGGGCAGCGGCAGGCAGCCGGGCGCATATTCGAGCGCCGCGCGGTGCGAATTGGCGCCGGGGGCGCCCTGGAAAGCGATCGCGCGCGCGGGATCCGCCGCCGCGGCGGATCGCATCTGCTCGACCAGTTTGAGTGCCGGGGCCGGGAAACTGTGCATGGGCCGAGCGGTTAGCGGGGCCGGCAAGCAAAGACAATCGCGCAAAACGACTCATCGCCCTTGCATCACCTGCAAGGGGAAACTAGAGCGGCGCCCAACTGCAAACCTGTCCCGGACGAGTTTTCCGATGACCGATAAGTTCAACACCTTCGCCGGCTGGACCCTCTTTGCCGGCATCGTCGCCCTTGGCCTGTCGATTCTGAGCGGCATGTATTTCGGCGCCGACAAGCATCACGAGCTCGAAACCTTCGGCTATCCGATCGAGGGTGGCGAGGAAGAGGACGGCGCCGCTGCGGGGCCGAGCCTGCCGATGCTGCTCGCCGCTGCCGATCCGGCCGCGGGCGAGAAGGTCTTCGCGAAATGCGTCGCCTGCCACACGATCGACCAGGGCGGCGCGACCGGGATCGGCCCGAACCTGTTCGGCGTGGTCGGCACCGGCATTGCCAGCCATGCCCCGGGCTTCGACTATTCGGGCGCGCTGAAGGACCACGGCGGCGACTGGAATTTCGAGAATCTCGACGCCTGGCTGCAGAGCCCGCGCAATTTCGCCAATGGCACCAAGATGAGCTTCGCCGGGCTCGGTAATGCCGAAGACCGCGCCAACCTGATCGTCTACATGAATTCGATGGGTTCAAACCTGGCGCTGCCCGAAGTGGTCGTGGAAGAACCGGCGGAGGCCGAAGCGAGCACCGAGGGCGAGGAAGGCGCGGAAGCCGAGGTCGAGGCCGAAGCCGCCGCCTGAACCGCAATTCCCCGCCGGGAAACGAAAGGGAGCCTTCCGGCTCCCTTTTTTGTGCCCGTCACCCGCGGCCCTTGAAGCCCTGGGCGATGACATACCATTCGGACGAACCCTTGCGGCTGGCCGGCGGCTTGGCGTGCTTGACCGAGCGGAAATGGCGCTTGAGCAGGGCAAGCAGGTCCTGATCGGTCCCCCCGGCGAGGACCTTGGCCACGAAGGCGCCGCCTTCCTCGAGCGTCTCGATCGCGAAATGGGCGGCGGTCTCGACCAGCCCCATGGTCCGCAGGTGGTCGGTCTGCTTGTGGCCGACCGTATTGGCGGCCATGTCCGAGATGACCAGGTCGGGCGGCCCGTCCAGCGCCGCCTCGAGCGCGGCGGGGGCCTCGTCGGCCATGAAGTCCATCTGGAAGATCGTCACCCCCTCGATCGGCTCGGTCGGCAGCAGGTCGATCCCGACCACCGCCGCACCAGGGGAGGCCTTGCGCACCACCTGGCTCCAGCCGCCCGGCGCAATGCCCAGGTCGACCACCCGCTTCGCGCCCTTGAGCAGGGCAAAGCGTTCGTCGAGCTCGAGCAGCTTGTAGGCCGCCCGGCTGCGGTAGCCCTCGGCCTTGGCCTGCCTGACATAGGGATCGTTGAGCTGGCGTTCGAGCCAGCGGGTCGAGGAGGCAGTCCGTCCGCGGGTGTTGCGCACGCGCTTGCCGGGATCGCGGCCCGAACGGCTCATCGGCCTGCTCCTCTTGTCCGGATCAGTTCCTCGCGCTGGCGCTGGGCGGCACAGTCGGTGCTCATCAGGCTGCGCAGAATCCCCTCGCGGATGCCGCGGTCAGCCACGCCCAGCCGTTCGGCCGGCCACAGGTCGAGGATCGATTCGAGGATCGCGCAGCCGGCGACCACCAGGTCGGCCCGCTCGCGCCCGATGCAGGGCAGTTCGCGCCGATCGTCGAGCGACATGGAGGACAGCCGGGTGCTGATCGAACGCATCGAGGCGGCGGGCACGATCAGCCCGTCGACCGCGCGGCGGTCGTAATGCGGCAGTTCGAGATGGAGGCTGGCGAGCGTGGTCACGGTCCCGCTGGTCCCGAGCAGGCGGATTCCTTCGCCGCGGGCAGGGGCGATCCGCTCGGCGAAGGCGGCGAAGCTGTCGCTCACCCGCTGCCGCATCTCGCGATAGCGCGCCAGCCGTTCGGCATGGCTCGCGCCTTCACCGGCGCAGGTCTCGGTCAGCGAGACCACGCCCCAGGGCACGCTCTGCCAGTCGAGGATCTGCGGCACCGGCCCGCCCTGCTCGATCAGCACCAGCTCGGTCGAGCCGCCGCCGATGTCGAACACCACCGCCGGGCCCTGGCCGTCCTCGAGCAGGATGTGGCAGCCGAGCACCGCCAGCCGGGCTTCTTCCTCGGCCGAGATGATGTCGAGCACGATACCGGTTTCCTCGCGCACGCGGCGAATGAAATCCTCGCCATTGGCGGCACGCCGGCAGGCCTCGGTCGCGACCGAGCGGGCGAGATGGACCCCGCGCCGGCGCAGCTTGTCCGAGCAGACGTGCAGCGCGCCCACCGCGCGGTCCATCGCTTCCTGGCTCAGCCGGCCGCTCTGCGCGATTCCCTCGCCCAGCCGGACCACCCGGCTGAAGGCGTCGATCACGGTGAAGCCGTCCTCGGCCGGGCGCGCGATCAGCAGGCGGCAATTGTTGGTCCCGAGGTCGATCGCGGCATAGGCCTGCCGCTGCGAACGGGGCCTGGCGCCGCCTTGCCAGATATCGGATGCGTCCGGGCGCCCGGTGGGCCTGGGCTGAGGCTCGGGCCGGCTCTCCGGCACGGCCTGCTTGCCCGGTTTCTTGCCGGCAGCGCGGGATCTGGCCTGATGCGGTGGGCGCTTGCGCCGACGGGCGGACTTCCCGCCTTTTCCCGCATGTCGTGCAGCGTCCCGCTGCTGTCCCGGCGGGAGCGATTCCGCCATGATACTCGAACTTTCGATCATTCACCCGCCGGCGATCGGCGGGCACCTGGCGCCAATGCTAGCGCGCTGCGGGCGGCGCGGCAAGCATAGCCGCTTTGCGGGCCTTGACCTCGCCGGGACTCGCGCCTAGATGGCGCCCCTCTTGCCCCGTCGTCTAATGGTAAGACTACGGACTCTGACTCCGTCAATTGAGGTTCGAATCCTCACGGGGCATCCAATTTCCGGACCATTGCAGCCGCTGGCCGCGGCCGGGCGTTTCGCCCGTGGCGCTCAGCGATGGAGCGCGGCGCAGGACTGGGCGATCTCGCGCATTTCCGACCGGGCCTCGCCAAGGGCATCGGCGATGGTCAGGCCGCGCTGGTCGAAGGCGCCTTTCATGCAGCGGCAGATCGCGGGGGCCTGGGCGCGCAGTTCGTCCGGGAAATCCATGCGCGCGGCGCATTGCGCCTCGAAATCCTCCTCGAGCCGGTTCGCGACTTCGGTGCCGATCTCCTCGCGCTGGACGAAGGAGAAGGCCGCCACGAAGCCGGCGGCCAGCGACAGGAGGAGGACCAGCATTTTCGCCATCGGCAGTTCCCTTCCGGCCGGCAAGCGGGGGCATGATGGACTATCGCAGCGCGGTTAAGACCGGATGAAACCCGGGCTGCGCGGTCTCCCGAACAGCGACGGCGCAGCACCGGAGCACGCAAAAATGCCCCCGCCGGGGGCGGGGGCATAGAATCGGGGAGGTCCGGAGACCGCCCTTCGGGTCGCATCAGTTATACAAGCGCATAAGGCGCGACGGCGCAAGGTTTGATTCTGGACGATCTGTCACATTCGCGAGCGGCGATTTCCGTCACGCCGCGCTTGCATCGCGCGGGGCAGGGCCTAGGTCTGTCGGGCAATGACAGACAAATCCGCGGGAGACCATTCCTTGACCCCCCCCAACAGTGACCTGACCGGCCGCAAGTTCTACCCGGCGCAGGAAGAGGCGAAATTCACCGAGAGCGTGCCCCAGCGCACGCCGCAGACCGACCATCCGGCCTATCGGCTGGCCTTTCGCGACACCGAATTCCTGCTCCGCGACGAACTCCGCCCGGTGCGCTTCCAGCTCGAACTGCTCAAGCCGGAAATGCTGCTCGAGGAAGCGCGGGTGGGCTCGACGCTGGTCATGTACGGCTCGGCCCGGATCCCCAGGCCGGAGGATTGCGAGGCGCTGGTCGCCGCGGCCTCGACCGAGCAGGAGAAGCGCATCGCGCAGAACCTGGTCGCCAAGTCGCGCTATTACGTCGAGGCGCACAAGCTGGCCAAGATGGCCGGCGAGCGGGCCATCATCGAGGACGGCATGCGGCAGTTCGTGGTCTGCTCGGGCGGCGGCCCTTCGATCATGGAAGCGGCCAATCGCGGGGCGAGCGAGGCCGGGGCCGAATCGATCGGGCTCAACATCGTGCTCCCGCACGAACAGGCGCCCAATCCCTATGTGACGCCCTATCTATCCTTCCAGTTCCACTATTTCGCGCTGCGCAAGATGCATTTCCTGATGCGCGCGCGGGCGCTGGCGGTCTTCCCCGGCGGCTTCGGGACCTGCGACGAATTGTTCGAGACGCTGACGCTGATCCAGACCGGCAAGATGAAGCCGATCCCGATCCTGCTGTTCGGCCAGCAGTTCTGGAACCGGGTGATCGATTTCGAGGCGATCGCCGACGAGGGCACGATCAGCCACAGCGATCTCGACCTGATCACCTGGTGCGAGACCGCCGAGCAGGCCTGGAAGCACATCTGCGACTTCTACTGCGTCGAGCCCTGAGCTAGTCCCCGCGCACGGCCTGGTGGCCGAGCGGGCCGTGGCCATGGCCGAAGCCGGGGGCGGCCTCGATTGCCTTGTAGACGAACTGCCGGGCGAGCCGCACCGCATGCTCCACGCCCTGGCCGTGGCCGAGCAGGGTGGCGATCGCGCTCGAGAGCGTGCAGCCGGTGCCGTGGGTGTGGCGGGTGGCGATCCGCTGGTGCTCGAAGGCGACGCTCCAGCCGTCGGGGCCGACCAGCGTATCGGTCACCCGCTCGCCGCGGCCGTGGCCGTCCTTGGCCAGCACCCAGCAGTCGTAGCGTGTGGAGAGCCCGGCCGCGGCGTCGCGGGTCTCGCCGGTGGTTTGCGGGCTGAGCCCGGTCAGCACTTCGAGCTCGGGCAGGTTGGGCGTGATCACGCTCGCCAGCGGGAACAGCAGCTCGCGCATGGCGGCAACGGTGGCATCGTCGGCCAGCGCCCCGCCCGAGGTCGCCACCATCACCGGGTCGAGCACCAGCGCGCGAGGCCAGTCCGCCAGCTTCTCCGCCACCACGCCGACCAGATCGGGCGAGCCGAGCATGCCGATCTTGACCGCGTCGGCGCCGATGTCGGAGAGGCAGGCGTCGATCTGCGCGGCGAGGAATTCCGGGGCGACCGGCTCGACCGCATGGACGCCGGTGGTGTCCTGCGCGGTC